>OBJA01000078.1_pt1 | contig 99143 bp, 92 predicted proteins | sample 1519751 | NCBI WGS metagenome assembly OBJA01 (sample SAMEA3881238, study PRJEB22517) | soil metagenome | biome: lake sediment; feature: soda lake sediment; material: sediment, water from around vicinity | place: India | collected 2013-12-23 | depth 3 m | reverse complement strand
GAATTAAAAACCGGATGTTAGCACAATTTGTTACTTTTATACTTGGGATTCTCATTATGTTTGATGATTACTTCAATGTTTTAGTTATCGGTGAAGTCTCAAAACCAATAACTGATCAACATAAGGTTTCACGGGCGAAGTTAGCCTATATTATTGACTCAACATCAGCGCCAGTAGTTATCATGATGCCATTTTCTACCTGGGGAGCTTACATCATCGGGTCAATCGGCGGTTTACTTGTGACAAGTAGTATTACGCAAACCGGTTTGTTTGTCTTTATCTCGGCAATCCCTTATCAGTTCTATCCAATCACAGCGTTAATCCTTGTGTTTTTAGTCATATTGTTTGATATCCAAGCTGGACCAATGAAAAGAATGGAAAAGAGTGCACTAGCTGGTCACGATATTTCTAAAATTGAAGCCTCTGATGTGGTTGAGAAAATTGAAGGAAAGCGTGCTAGTCACTTTCAACTAATTCTTACAGTTTTAACATTACTTATTTTTACTTTCTTAACAATGCTACATATGGCAGAGTACGACTTCTCATTATTGATGGAACAAGAAATTACTATCCCGCTTTTTGTCGGAGGAGTAATGGGCTTGATAGTAGCATTACTATTTGCTTTTCTTGATAGAAATATCAAAAGAAAAAGCATTATAACAGCAACTTATAAAGGTATTTTAGAGATGGCCAAGTCAGCTGTAATAATCTTGGTGCTTGCCTGGATGGTCGCAATCGCGATAGATGATTTAGGGACTGGGGTTTTAATTGCTGAAGTAGTTTCTTCATTAGAAATCAGTACTGCTTTGATTCCATTAATACTATTTTTAATCTCTGGATTCATTGCCTTTTCAACAGGGACAAGTTGGGGAGCTTTTGGTATATTATTACCAATTGCAATTCCGATTGCCGCAGCCACAGATGTGACTTTCCTACCAGCAATGATTGCTGCAACTTTAGGTGGAGCAGTCTTTGGCGATCATTCTTCACCTATTTCTGATACAACTGTTTTATCATCAACAGGCGCTAGATCTACCGTTCACGCTCATTTTATCTCTCAATTGCCTTATGTATTATTTGCGGCGATAACAGCGGCTTTAGGATACTTAGTTTACGGTTTAACTCATCAACTTTGGTTAGGATATATTGTGATTTTTGCCATTATCGGTGCTGCTCTATTTGTCTTCAAACTTCTAACTAGAAGAAGTGTAACATAATAAACTTTTATAAAAATGAAAGCCATGGTGAAATGATGTTTAAAGAAATGCGAAGAATTGATAAGAAAATGAGTCAAGAGATGGTTATAGCTTTATTAGCCCGAGGACAAGTTGGCGTTTTATCAACCATAAGTGAGAACGGCTATCCATACGGAATAGCTGTTAACTATGTATATTATCAAGATAAAATCTATTTTCATTGTGCTAAAACTGGTCAAAAGATCGATAATATCAAGAAAAATCCTAAAATAGCTTTTACCGTCTATGATAGTGTTGAAGTTATTGGTGATGAACTTAATACCAAATATCAAAGTGTCGTAGTTTTTGGAAAAGCAAAAATGATAGAGCCAACAGAAGAAATCTTGTTAGAACTTGTAAAGAAGTATTCTAACTTGCCAAAAGAAAAAGTACAATCAATGATAAATAAAGAAATTAATATCACAGCTTTAGTTGAAATTGAGATTGAACATCTAACAGGAAAAATTGGAAGTTAATGAATAAGTAATTATTAGCATATCTTTCTCAGCAAGCATTGAAAAAATAACGAATACATAATATTATATTTACCATAAAGATGAAAGGACATAAATTGCTATGACAATTATTGAAAAAATTAAAGGTTGGTTTAAAAACAATAAGACAGATGCTCCAAAAGCAAATGAAGCACAAAATTTTATCTCAATAGTATCAATGGACACAAAATTTAAATCAGAAGACTATATGGGAGCGGCTAAAGACTTGAAAAGTTTATTAGAAGCCTATGGTAGAAGAAAAAGAAAAAATCATCGCTATAAAGGGCGTGAATTTATCCATTTTATTCTTAGCAGTAAACATAAAGACTTAAAGAACATTGGTTACACTCATTGGCAAAACTTAAATCAGTTCATGAAATTGAATCAAGTAAAAGTATATCCATATCATCAAAACAACCTAAAGGAAGCAATTGCTTTCTTTCAAAAAGAAATTAAAGGTTTGGCAGAAATCAAGATACCAGTCAAATAACAAAAAAAAGGTGTTGAATTACGTTCAACACCTCTATTTTTTTTTAATAAAACAAAATTAAAATTTCTGCATGAGTTGGGGTTAGTGAGTTAATATTAATGATAAAATTCATTGGGTTGCCACTATACCATTGGTAATTTGGATAAGTGCTATATCCAAAGTCGTCACCTGCATAGAATAAATCACTATCTTCAACAAAACTATATTTATCAATATCTCCACCCATATCAGCTTCAATAATTTTAATTAGTTTGTGTTGACTATCGCTATTATTGTTATTAAAGATTGAAAAGTAACTAGACTCCGGATTATATCCAGCATCAATTCCAGCACTGACATGGAAAATAATGATTCCCGGTTCAGTAAAAAGATAATATTGGTCAAGATAGTTTAATCCTTCAGGTGTGTAATACATTAGCAATAAGTACTCATCAAAAATTGAATTCTTCCATTCATCGATAATTAATAAGACATCGCCATTTTCTAAATGGGGCAAAATATCAACAATCATTGAAGAGTCCACCACTTTTGGTGTAATCCATCCTAATAATATTTTAGAAAATGGTTCATGATCACCGATAGTATAATCCATCATGAATGTACCTAAGCCACCACTATTATATGAATCATCTGGATAATAATCATAATAATCATCAAGACCTAACATATGACCAGTTTCATGAATGAAAGTTCTCGCATTGATGTCTTCATAACCTTCATACATAAAATCGATACCTGCCCAAACATAATAGTTTGGTGAAACATCATCAAAATAATCTTCATAATAGTAATAGTATTGATATGCCCACCATAAATCTGATCCAGATTCATAACTGATATCATAGTTATATAAAACATAGATACCATCGATAAAGCCATCATTATTGCTGTCATAATCACTATAATCAATAATGTCATCATAAAACAGCAATAGTTCATAGATTATATCACTATCTGGATGCGGTGCATCAGGATAAAGATATTCACCAGTATGTTGATTAGTCGCATAAAAATCGGTATCAGCTTGTTCATAATATGAAGCGGGTTGTGAGGCTGTATAAAAACCAAAGATATCAGCTGAAAGGTTTAATTTACCAAAAGAAGAGATTTGGTAATAGGTTCTAAGAGACTCAAATACCAAATCATCAGAACGACCATTAAAAGCTATTTCGATATCATCTAAAGTTTTTTGCGGATTACTGATTAAATTATCAGGAAAATCAACCGCAAATACCAATATCTTAACATCACCTGTAGCGGGTATTCCAATATAATCCAGTTCATCTTGTAATAAACTATAACCAGTTGGTATCAACGGTTCACTTGATGTGATAGTAGTTGTACTTGTCGTAGTATTTATGGTAGTTGTAGTAGTAGGCAATGTTGTCGAGGCTGTAGTAGTTGAAGTGGTTGGAACTGAAGTTGTAACTTGAGTAGAAGTAAGTTCGGTTGTATCAACTATAGTACTAAAAGTTGTAGAAAAGTCTGTGGATGTATAAAAACCAGTACTTATCTCGGGTCTGTTTGTAGAACTTGATAAATTTGAGTTAGTTGATTGAGTAGAAGAAGTAGTTAATCTAAAAGAAAAACTACAAGCAGTAAAAGCAATAACAAGTGTTGTTATAAAAACAAAAGCGATAATCTTTTTCAATGTTTTATCCTCCAAGTTGCTCTTTCAATTATATCACTAAAACCAGTCTAGTCAAATGAAAATGATTATTGTCGAATAACTTAAAACAGTTTCTTGATTCGGTATTTTATTATATAAATAATGATATAATAACAATATAATCAATTCAATCTATGATGAATATCTAAGGCGGTGTTGGCCAATGAAAATTTTGATTCTACAGTTTTCTGGAACAGGTAATACCTATTATGTTTCTCAAAGTCTAAAAAATGCTTTGGAAATCTTGAATCATGAAGTTATTGTTTATCCAATTGAAAAAGTTGATAATATTAATGAAATTATTAACGAGTTTGAAATCATCGGTTTTGGCTACCCGATTTATGGTTCAGACTTACCAAAATTAGTGAAAACAATGATCGATAAAATAGACATTGTTTTTAATAAGCGTGCTTTCGTTTTTTGTACACAGATGATGTATTCAGGTGACGGAGCAGCTTACCTTGCTAAAACTTTAGTCAAAAAAGGGTTCATTGTTCGACAATGCGAACACTTCAACATGCCTAATAACTTAAGAGATTACGCTAAATTCTTACCAACAAGAGTCAAATATAAAAGACTAGAAATCAAAACTGTTCGTAAAACCAATCGATTCGCAAGATTGATTGATAAGAATTTTAAAAGACAAAAAGGCTTAAATATTTTTTCTAATATTTTAGGCCTTCTCCAAAGAGTCCCTTATCAAAAATTGACTGAAGGTAAAAATATTACAATCTATATTGATGATAACTGTATTTTGTGTAAAAAATGTCTTAAGTTATGTCCTGTTAATAATCTTAGGTATGAGAATAATCAGATTGTTGACAACAAACAATGTATCCTTTGTTATCGCTGCATTAATAATTGCCCAAGCAACTCATTGCATATCAATCCTAAAAAAACCGTTGATAAGCCATATCATGGCCCAACAAAAAACTTTAATATTTATGATGTGATGAAGATTGATTAGAAAAAGAACACAACCAACCAAGTTGTGCTCTTTTTTAAAAAAAATTATAAATACTCACATATGTCTTCAATTACTCCTCTTTGTTCCTTACCTTGGGCAATAAACATAAAATCATGTTTTAATCCTTGATAATTATGTAAATGAACATGAGGATTCTTATAAACAAAATCTAATACATCAGGAAATAACAAATCATCGTCTCCAGCAAAGATCATGATATTTTTATCGGTAAAATCAGCATAGACTGGTGATACTAAAGGGTTTTGTAAATCAAAATTACCACGATAGCTTTCTGCGGCATCAAGAAGATTGTTCTTAGAAAACATGATTTCATACTTTTCCATTTCCTCGATTTTCGGATTAGACATCGATAAGTCTAGCCATGGCGATAAGGCAAATACAGTTTTTGCTTCAGAGAACCTTTTGGATAAAACTAATGCTAAATTACCTCCTGCACTATCACCTAGGAATATCAGATCCTTGTCTTTTTCTTTATTCTGAAGTTCTTTAACAACTTTCTCCACGCTATCTAGGATTTCACTACATTTATTATTTGGAGCTAAAGGGTATTCAACATAATAACAGGTTATATTTGCCGCTTCAGCAAGATTAAAGATAAAAGCGTGATGTCTTCGATTACCAGCAAGAACATAACCACCACCATGGAAATACACTATGAATCTATTTGAATTAAAGTCTTTTGTTTTTATAACCTTTATATGATTAATCTCAAAAACTTCAGCCTGTAGTTTTTTGACAGGAGAAATATATCTTTGTCTTCGATTAATGACTAGTTCCCAGAGTTTTTTCCTGAAAATGATAGTTAAAAGTGTCAGTAAAAAAATTATTACTTGCATTTTAAAGCTAATTTTGTCTAAATGATTAGTTATCATAAGTACCCCTTGTTTAGAATAAATTACTAAAGCATTTTTGCATAATCAATCAAAGCTTGAATATGCTTTTTATCAACGAGATTTGTTGGATTAGTAAAGCCATCTAACATTGCTTGTTCATCTGGTGTCAACTCACTTTTCTTTTCTAAAGATTTCTTAAAAAAGTTTAACATAGGTTTTAATATACCTTTAACTTTTGAAAAATCCACTCCACCAGGTAAATAGAAGAACTTATGCATTTTCATTTGTGCTTCGTTAAAATTGTTCTTAATGATATCATCGATATCTTTTTGAACATTATTATTCCCAGCGCATGCAAAAATAATTATTGGTTTATTGGCAAACCATTTCAAAATTTTCTTGATTTTACTCATTTTCCCGATATAAACACCACTACCAAAAATAATGTTTTTATAATTGTTTATTTCCCTTTTTTTTAAAACTAGATAAATCTCTTAAATCCCAGTTTAGTTCTTCAGAAAGCCACTGGGCATACTGTTTAGTGTTACCATACTTACTTTTATAAAGCACTAGGTTTTTCATGTTTGGGCTTTCCTTTTCTTAAGAGTTTTTATCGCCTTATCAACAGCGATCTTTCCTGTTAGAATACTAATTGGTAAGCCTGATGGACTAAAAGTCCATTGACCTGCCTGTAAAACATTAGGAACTGGTGTTAAACATGATTTCGCAACTTTGGTCATCTTGGAGATGGCTGGAATACTATCGTTAGTAAAAGCCCAACCAGTAATTCCTCCATCTAAGTTACCACTTAAACGTTCCAAAGTTAAAGGTGTAGAACTGAAACGATGAATGATTTTTTCTTTAAGTCCTTCGTAGATAGTATTATTTAATACATCAATCATTTTTGATTCTGATAGTTTCTTAAACTCTTCATAAAAACCTAATTCTTTGATATTTTTAATAAAATCATAATCCATCAAGACACTGACAACCAACCCAGTTTTACCTTGTGGAGCGAGTTTTGAGTTTCTTAACGAAGGGATGGCGATTTCATAGGTTGTATACTCTAGGTAATCATTCATCCACTGATTAATCTCATTTTGATCCTTTGAATGTTTAATTGTTTTAAGTCTAGACATAACTTGTGATTGTCCGATTTTATTAGGTGTATAGAAACAATGAGCACTTGCTCTTTCTTTAAAGTAATCTTTATCTAAATCAACACCTAAGAATAAAGAATAGATTGAATCACCACCACGTTTACCGATGAGAAGATTTTTCTGATTAATGATTTTTACTTTAGTTTTTTCATCTTGAATTTGTTCTATATCAATTGCTTTATACAACTGATTCATATCAGCAGCCCAAATCATTATTTCAAAGTTATATTTGTTGTTATCATCATCAAGTAGTGTTTTTTTCTCAGGATTAACTTTTACCACTTTGGTTTTAGTCTTAATCACACCACCATTCTCAACAATGTAATCTCTGATTCTATTGACTAAATCGATTGTTCCATTTACTGGATACTCATAATCAAGATATAAACTAAAATAGCTTAAGGCAAAAGAAGCTGGTGTTTCTTGAAAGAAGTGCTGACTAATAATATCGATTAAAGACTCGTTTTTAGTTAGTTTTCTGAGATACTCATAAACAGGAGCTTTAAATCTTTTAATCTTACCGGATTTAACCATGAACTTAAACACCCAAGGTAGTAATGTTTTAAACAAATATTCTTTATCGTTCTTCAAGTCTTTAAATAAAGGGTTCTCGATACCATATAAGATATCCATATAATCCATGACTTTACCCATTTCTTTTAGGATTAAATCGATATCTTCTTCATTTTCAGGATAAAGATTTACCAACATGTTTCGATAGTCGTTAAGACTTTCAATTGTTTCAACTTTTGTCATTTGATTTTCAATACCAATACTGACAATACTTCTTGTGAATTCAATATCAATATCCAATTGTTTCAACATTGGTTTGACAATTCCCGAATCAATGATACCTCTAACACCGCCATCATACAAAAACCCATCATAATCAAATGAGTTGACTAAACCACCTGCCTGCTCTTCTTTTTCACAAAGAAGAACTTTATAACCACTTTTAGTAAGAAAAGCTGCACTTGTTAAACCAGCGATACCGCCGCCAACAATTATTACATCATATTTCACTTCGTCTCACTTCCTTTATCAGCTAATCCAGTCATTTCTAAACTGATTTTATAGATTTGATCTTGTTTGTTAAGATTTAAAGCATGTTTTGCTGGTTTTTCTTCGATTGTTAAGTTGAAAAATTTACCAGTTATACTCTTAAGTTCTTTGGCGGCAACTAAATAATACAAAGCATCTCCAGAGATTTTTGGATCTTTTAAGAATCTCCACATAATCCGATGCAAAAACCAGCGATAAAGTTTACCGTTGTTATTGCCAATGTTGGTTCTAACTCCGCCAGGATGCATAGCATTAATAGTTACATTTGTATTCTCGAGTTCTTTGGCAAGAACCCAAACAGTATATAATTGCGCAGTTTTAGAAGCGCCATAACTTCTTAAACCTGTATAGATTCTTCTCTTCCAATTAAGGTCTTTAAGTTTTAAACCATTGAAACGATGACCTTCCGAATTGACTTGAATAATTCTACCTTGTTCAGCTGTCAATAAACAAGGTATTAATAATTTTGTAAATAAAAAAGTAGAAAGATGGTTAACTACAAAAACTAACTCATAACCGTCCTTATTATATAACTTTTTTGTAGAATGAATACCAACGCTATTAATCAAGATATCAATAGCAGGATATTTTCGCACTAAATCATTGGCTGCTTTTCTGACCTGATCCAAATCAGAAAAATCAGCAAGAAAATAATCTGCAGATGTTTGATATTTTTCTTCAATTTCAGCTTTTACTTGTTTAGCTTTCTCTTCATTGCGACAAACCATGACAATATTTGCGCCTTTACTGGCTAAAGCTTTGACTGCTTCATAACCGACACCAGAAGTGGCGCCAGAAATTACTGCTAATTTACCAATAAGTGATTCATCACATTGTTTTTGAATGGCTTTACCGTTTTTTATGAACATTAGTTGTTCGGGTAATTTACATATCACAATATCATAATCTCCTTATCCAAAAAACACTCTCATGAACCAACGATATATTCTTCGAAAAATCGGGATACCATCATAGATATCTCCCCACAAATCATAATAATCTCTTTGTTCGATAATTTTACCTTCATTGTCAAATGTAAGCCTTGTTGCACCAAATATTGGTTTTTTTGGAAAAATTCTGAATGACATTGTCATCTTCCAGTCCATCATGATGAGATTGTCTTCTTGGATTATATTAAAAATCTCCATTTTTAGACTTCGACACCTTTTCGCTAAACGATTGCACATAGCTTTGAACTTAACGATACCTTCAATTCTTTGAATCGAATCTTGAAAGATTATGTTATCGTGATAAAAAGGGAAAATATGTGACCAATCTGGCTTGCCGTGGTCATTATATGTTTTTGACCATAATTCTTTGATTTCTTCAACCGACACTACTTTTTTATAATCATTATCCATAAGAAACCCCCGCAAAAATGCAAATGCTTTTTTTTATATTATAATTTTATCATATTGTTGAAAAAGAAAAAACAAAGCGTACTAAGAATTTGGATATATCAATCGCTATTACAAAAAAGCAAACAAAAAGCCAGTTTTTAATTGGCTTATCTAAATATAGATTATTTTAAAAGAAATGATAGTTTTATTGTTCTAAATTATTAGTTCTATAAAATCTTTTACGACTGTTTTCATCAAGAATCTTTTTTCTCAAGCGGATATCTTTAGGAGTTATTTCGACTAATTCATCATAATCGATAAACTCTAAAGCTTCTTCTAAAGTAAATCTTAATGGATCTAATAGTTTAATTGCTTCATCAGAACTGCTTGACCTAATATTTGTCAGGTTTTTATTTTTACAAGGATTAACAACCAAATCATTATTTCGAGAATTTAAACCAACAATCATGCCTTCGTAAACTTCTACACCTGGATTAACAATCATTCGACCGCGTTCTGAAAGATTAAATAAACTGTATGCCATAGTTTTTCCACGTTCTTTAGCGATAAAAACACCATTTCTACAACTCTCAATTTCTCCTGCAAATGGACGATAGTCCGCAAAACTTCTGATTAAAGTTCCTTGTCCTCTTGTTGTGTTGATAAAATCACTACGGTAACCTATTAATCCTCTAGTAGGAATTAAGTAAGTTAAAGAAGTATAGCCATTCTCAGTAGACATTGTTTGCATGACACCTTTTCGGGTGTTAAACTGAGGAATAACACTTCCAACATATTCATTAGGAATATTTACAATAACTTCTTCGAAAGCTTCATGAACAACACCGTCAATATTTCTTAAGATAACTTCTGGTTTTGAAACACTAAGTTCAAAACCTTCTCTTCTCATTCTTTCTAAAAGAATTGACAAATGTAATTCCCCTCTACCATTGACTTTGTAACCTTCAAGGTTTTCTAACTCTTCGACTTCTAAACCCACATTGGTTTCTAACTCTTTAATTAATCTAGCACGAATCTGTCTAGTTGTAACTTGAGTACCGCTGCTTCCAACAAATGGTGAGTCATTGACTAAAAAGTTCATTGATAGTGTTGGTTTTTCGATATTAATCATCGGTAAAGGCTCAATATGTGATTCGTCACAAAGTGTTTCACCAATTGAAATGTGTGATACACCGCTAAAAATAACGATATCTCCAGAGTAAGCAACACTCTTTTCAACTTTTCTTAAACCTTCATTTACGAATAATTTAAAGATTTTGGTATTCACAACACTGCCATCTCTTTTACTTAATTTATAGTTTTTTCCATTGATCAAACTACCTCTTGTAATCCTGCCAATACCTAAACGGCCAAGATAATCATCATAATCAAGAGATGATATTTGTAGAATTAAAGGTTCATCTGAATTATCAGGATAAGGTTTAACATGATCTAACAAGCAATCGAATAATGGGTTTAAATTCTCACTTTTATCATTGATGTTTCGCATGGCAATACCTTCTTTGGCAATACCATATACAATAGGGAAATCCAGTTGTTGATCATTAGCGCCTAACTCTAAAAACAAGTCAAAACATAGGTCCACAACCTCAACAGCTCTTTCATCTTTTTTATCGATTTTATTGATAAATACAATTGGTCTCAAACCTAACTGTAAAGATTTTTGTAACACAACCTTAGTTTGTGGCATTGGACCTTCACTACTATCAACAAGTAAAATTACAGTATCGACTGTATTCATGATTCTCTCAACTTCACTAGAAAAATCAGCATGTCCTGGAGTATCAACAATGTTAATTTTCGTTCCGTTATGCTCAATTGCGCAGTTTTTAGAGTATATTGTGATTCCTCTTTCCCGCTCAATATCATTACTATCCATAATTTGTTCTATTAATACTTCATTTTCATGAAATACACCACTTTGTCTTAATAATGCATCAACAAGTGTGGATTTTCCGGCATCGACGTGAGCGATAACCCCAACATTTATAATATCCTTATTTCTCATTTATCTTTTCCCTATCCTGATTACTTACTTTATGCAAATAAGCAAACAGTTAATTTTATCACATTATTAGAAAATGTAAAGAAAAAAGTATCTTTGATGCACAGTATTATATTGTTTGTTTTTTAATGGTATAATGAAATTGATTGATTAAACAAATAGGGAGGAAGACAAATGATTAAAAGAGTTATTTTTGGAATTTTCATCGGTAATGTCTTAGGTTTGATATGTATATTAGGTGCGACACTAAGAGCTTACGATTCTTTAGAATTTTGGTATTTACTATCTTTTTGGTTTAATCGCTTTTTGATGGGATTTGTGATTTCATTGATGCCTATGGAACTCATTTTACCAAAAAAACTTATTAGAGGTTTTGTTGTTGGTTTACTCGTATCATTCGCTTTTTACTCAGCAACCAATTTTGTCGATTTAACCGGCTTTATCGTTGGTGGTTTCTACGGTTTAATTATTGAACTAGCGCTTCATTATTTGTTTATAAAACGCAAAAATGTTCAAAAAGATCAATAACCCAATTTTGTTTCAAGGGAATCATAAGAAAAAGTATTATTTTGAAGGCTGGTATTACAAAATCGTGAGCCCTAATCAAGATTATTCTTTAGCTTTTATTCCAGGGGTTAGTATTAATAAATTGGATTCCCACTGTTTTATTCAAGTTTTTATTACCAATAGAAAAAACGAGATTCAAACAAAGTATATAAGATTTCCAAAAGAACAATTCATTGTCTCTGATAATCCGTTTAACTTAAACATCGGAGTCAATTATTTTTCTGAGAATCAAATCATGATTAATATTAACACTGAAGATGTTTCTATTATTGGAAAACTAGATTTTATTGATATGGTCCCAATCAATAAAACATGGTATTCTCCTTCAATCATGGGTTTTTTTTCTTATCTGCCTTTTATGGAGTGTTATCATGGCGTTATCAGCATGAATCACAAAATCCAAGGGAGCTTAAAAGTTAATGAAAATAACATTGACTTTACCAACGGCAAAGGATATATCGAAAAGGACTGGGGTAAATCATTTCCTAAAGAGTACGTTTGGATGCAATCGAATCACTTTACCAATGATCAAACAAGTTTTATGTTCTCCGAAGCAATTATTCCTTTTTTTGGTTTAAGTTTTCATGGTTTAATAATCAACTTAGTCTATGATAATAAAGAATATCGCTTCGCAACTTATAATAACACTAGGGTAATCATTAAGAAAATCCAAAACAATGAAGTCTACTATGAGATTAAAAGAGGCAAACTACTATTGATTGTTAAAGCAAAAAATGATTTCACGACTATATTAGCTTCACCTCGAAATGGCGCAATGATTGAGTCGATAAAAGAAGGTCTCTCAGGCACAATATCTCTAGAATTATACAAAAACAAAAAGTTGATTTACTCTGACATTGGGTATCATTCTGGTTTAGAAATAATGATGAAGTAAAAAAATGCTAGGAGGTTAGGATGGCGTGGTTTGATATTATTGCTCTTGCTTCATTACTCGTTTACTATGGAACGATTATTTGGAAGATACTGCAAAAAAAGAAGAATGGTTATCATATTATTGCTGTTGGACGAGGGAAAAAAGGCATTGCTAAATACATAGAATACTCTTTTGTAATAGGAGTATTTGCTTTAGCATTATTATTACTTGCTTCAATGCCAAGCGTTAATATCTTAAATATAAACTTGTTTGTAATCTTCGAATCCACATTAACTTATCTTATTGGGTCCATTTTAGTAGTTAGTGGCGCCTTGTTCTTTCTGTGGTCAGCTATATCAATGAAATCAGCTTTCAGGATGGGTATTGATATTGATAAGACATACACTTTAATAACCAATGGCGCTTTTAAATTATCGAGAAATCCAACATATGTTTCAATGTGGCTCTTATTTCTAGGGTATTTTATTCTTTACGCAAACTTCTTTTTCTTAGGAACACTTATCTTTATGATTTTCGCTTTAGAATATCAGATTAGGAAAGAAGAAACTTTGCTATCAAATCTTTTTAAAGATGAATATCTTGAATATCGAAAGAAAACACCAAAATATTTAATTTTTAAATAAAAAAACCTCAACTTACGGAATATTCCTAAGCTGAGGTTTTATTTATGCTTTCTTCTAGATTAAGCCCAAACCAAATGCAGCAGCGAAAACTAAAGAAATAGTTGTCATTAACTTAATTAATATATCGATTGATGGTCCCGCAGTATCTTTGAAAGGATCGCCAACAGTATCGCCAGTAACAGCCGCTTTATGTGCTTCGCTACCTTTTCCACCAAACTCTCCGGTTTCAATCAACTTCTTAGCATTATCCCAAGCACCACCAGCATTAGCCATGAAAATTGCCAACATAATACCAGTTACTAAAGTGCCGGCAAGCATCCCACCTAATACCTCTGCACCGAAAATGAAACCAACCGCAAGAGGCGTAATAATTGCTAACATCGCTGGTAATATCATTTGTTTAAGAGCGGCAGTAGTTGCAATCTTTACACATTGAGCATAATCTGGTTTATCTTTGCCCTCAAGAATTCCAGGCATTTCTTTATATTGTCTTCTAACTTCATTAATCATTTTGTTAGCAGCTTTTCCTACCGACTTAATAACTAATGATGAGAAGAAGAAAGCTAACATCGAACCAATAATCAATCCGGCAATAACCTCTGGTTGAGCGACATCAATCGCTGCTAACCCAGCTTTTCGAATAAAAGCACTAAACAAAGCAATAGCAGTCATAGCTGCTGAGCCAATAGCAAAACCTTTTTCTATCGCTGCGGTTGTATTACCTACAGAATCCAACTTATCAGTAATATCTCTAACCTCTTTATCTAGTCCGCTCATTTGAGCAATTCCTCCAGCATTATCGGCTATTGGTCCGTAAGCATCGACACTAATAGTAATACCAGCAGTAGATAACATACCAACTGCAGCTAATCCTACTCCAAACAAACCGCCAATTAAGAAGGAAGCAATGATTCCGCCAGCAAGAATTAAAACTGGGATTAAAGTTGATTCCATTCCAGTTGACATTCCAGCGATTATATTGGTAGCATGTCCAGTTTCAGATTGTTGAGCGATACTTTTTACATGTCTATAATCAGATGAAGTATAATACTCTGATACTAACCCAATTAGTACCCCAACAGCCAAACCGATAATAATACTTACAAAAGGTGCTAAGCTAAATGCAAAATTACGAATGTTCATGAATACATTATTTTGATCAGAATATAGTTCTGAAGAAAAAGTATTAATAAAAAGTATATTCATGACAAAAGTAAAAACAATAAACAAGCCTGCACTAGCATAAGTCCCCATTTTTAATGATTTAAACGGACTCTTGCCTTCTTTACCCTTTACAAATAAAGATCCGATAATCGAAGCTAAGATACCCGAGAAAGCAACCGCCAAAACAAATAAGATTCCATTCATTCGCTCTTGAGCATTAAATATTAACGCCGCCATTGTAGCAGCCCCAATAATACTGGAAACATAAGACTCCAATAAATCACTTCCCATACCAGCAACATCACCTACATTATCACCAACATTGTCAGCGATAACAGCCGGATTCCTTGGATCATCTTCAGGAATGTTTTGTTCAATTTTACCAACTAAGTCAGCAGCAACATCAGCCGCTTTTGTATAGATACCGCCACCAACACGACCAAACAAAGCAATTGAAGAAGCTCCTAAACTATAACCAGCAGCATAAGTAATTGTTTCATAAGCACCAACACCTACTGCAAGTGATAGAGCAATAACAATCAATAACCCCAATAGACCAAAACCAACAACACCCATACCCATTACACTACCGCCTTTAAAAGCAACATCCAAAGCTTTTACGATTCCACTCTTTTGAGCGGCAGTAGTAGTTCTTGAGTTTGCATTTGTTGCACTTTTCATCCCAATAAAACCAGCAGACAAGCTAAATAAAGCCCCAATTAAGAAAGATAAAGCTGAACCAAGTCCGAAGAATAATGCAGAATACGGAGTCTGTTCCACAATGATATTGGTATTACTGTTTTCGGTTAAACCGGAAATACGATCGTAACCAAAATAAAAACCGATAAATATGATAACAGTAGTAATAGCGATATAAGTATAAATAACCTTATACTCACTTTTTAAGAAAGCCTTGGCTCCTTCTTTAATGTAAGAACTGATTTCTTTTACTTTGTCATCACCCTCATCTAAAGCTAAGACAGTTCGATACAAATAAAAAGCATATCCCAATGCTCCTAAAGAAATTATGAAACCGATAATTAAAAATAAAGCAGTATTCATTTTGAAATCCCCCTTATTGTACTGCTGTTATTATACTTTGACGTTTTATTTTTTGTCAATACAACCCCCAATAATAGTAAAAAATTAAACAATAATATTATAAAGAAAAAAGTAGACTCCTAAAAATTAAGAATCTACTTTTATGAATAAATACTATAATATTACTTATCGTTTTCTTCTATATACTGAATAAAAATCTCAATAGAGGCATCAATTATCTCTTTTTCAACATGCTTCAAAGTATCATTAGGTGTATGGTAAACACTAGAGCGAGTATTGTTGCTCCAAGGCATACCAATTAATGTTGTAGCCCTAACACCCTTCTTAGCAAGTTCTCCAGCATCAGTACCGCCCGTTAGAAACGCTAAAGGCTTCGCCTGAGTTTCATATCCTTTACCTTTTGCTATAGCAACTAAATCATCTGCCAATTTTTGATCTAAACTAACTGTGTTATTAATATCACTTGTTAAGAAAAACATGTCTTTTAAATTATAAGCACAATCAGTATTCAGTAATGTAGTTGGAACTTCTTTAAAACTAGACTCATACTTTTTAGCAAAAGCTCTTGCCCCCCTTAACCCTTCCTCTTCAGCATCAAAACTAGCAATGATCACTCTAGTATTGTTTAATCGATTTTGACTAAAGTATCTGCCAATTTCTACAGCCATTGTCGAGGCAATAAGATTATCACCAGCTCCAATGCTAACTTTCTTAGAAGCAAAAAACCACATTTGAATTATTATAATAATTCCACCGCTTAGGATTATTTTTACTATTAAACCAAAAAATTCACCCTTAATAAAATGAGATAAAAGCGCCAAAACACAAAGCATTACAACGAATACTATTGAACCGGTAACTCTTATACTGTATAGCTTAGGTTGATGGATAAAGAAGTTAAAAACCTTAGCGCTGTCATGATGACCACTGATAATTACCTGACTTTTCACTTTACCTTTTGGCTCAACAGTACCTATCACGTTATAGCCACTCTTCTTAGGGTATAACCAGTCAATAATCGGTAAATAAAAGAAGAACTGAAGAACTAAAATTAGAATGCTTAGAACACCTAAAGCTAATGAAATTAGTGGCATATCATACCATAAAAACCAGATGGCAATCAAGTATGATCCTACTAAAATTCTTATCCACCCAAGAAATGCACCTTGATACAAGTTGAAATGCTGCACTTCAACCTGGTCTGCATATGTACTCATTTGCTCGTCCAATAAATCAGCGGCTGCAATTGCCGACACTGATCCAGCTAATCTAGGGCCAGTTTTATCAATTATTGCTTGTGCTAATTCAAAAGCTTTATCTCTTATTTCTTTCATATTCTCACCCATAACTTATCAATGTTATTTTACTCAACATATTCTAGCATATTAAATCGAAATTTTCTTATAAACAAACAAAAAAATAATAATTATCAAAAGTAAGGGTTTTAGTGTATGATATATATGGCAATTTATGTTACTTTTTCAGCAAAGTATAACTTAAATATGGATTATTATCTATTTATGCTAAAATTGATAAAAAACAGATATTAGAACAGGTGAGAAAAATTGAAAATTATTACTTTTGCTGTCCCATGTTTTAACTCACAAAACTACTTAGAAAAATGTCTTGACTCTCTTATATGTGGGGGAAATGACGTTGAAGTTATAATAGTTAACGATGGCTCGACAGATAACACAGAAACAATAGCTAAGAAATACGTAAAAAAATATCCAAAGATTTGTAAATTAATATCAAAAGAGAATGGTGGGCATGGGTCGGCAATCAATGAAGGTCTTAAACATGCAAGCGGAATCTTTTATAAAGTTGTAGACTCTGATGATTGGATTGATTCAGAGTCGCTTCCAGAATTTTTAGATATGATAAAAATTCATTTAAGCAACAATGAAGAGGCAGATTTATATTTGTCTGATTTTATCTACGAACACGTATCTGATCAGACACAATATATAAGAAGTTATCAAGAATACTTTCCAACCAACCAGATGTTCTCCTGGGCAGATCTTAAGAAAAAATTTAGATATTCTGCCTCACTTTTAATGCACGCATTGACCTATAAAACATCAATATTAAAAGCTTGCAACCTAAGTTTACCTCATCATACTTTTTATGTTGACAATATTTTTGCTTATGAACCACTTCCATACGTAACAAAACTTTATTATAATCCAAAAGTAATGTACCATTATTTTATCGGGCGTGAAGATCAATCCATAAATATAAATAACTTCTCCAAACGTTATCTTCAGCAAATTAAAGTTATGAATCTCCTATGTGATGCATATAAAATGGATTATATCGAGTTGCAGAAACCTGGTTTGAAACAGTATATGAAACATAACCTAAATGTTATGATGTTGATTACACAAATGTTTACTATGGCAATCATTGAAGAACAAAGAATCAATGATTTAAATGAACTTTGGTATAATATCAAGGTAAGTGACCCAAAAATGTATAAGTACTTAAGATTTAGATCTTACAATGTTCTTGTTAACTTTTTACCCAAAAAACTTAAAAAGTTTGTGCTTATAAAGGGTTATTTTTCACTAGTCAAAAAAATTAAGTTAGGTTAAAATTCGACAACAAATAGTGATATAATATCATTATAAATAGTTATTTAAAGAAAGAGGGGGACTATGAAAAACCCAATAATAATAATTGAAATGAAATCAGGTAATAGTATTACAATAGAACTTTACCCAACTATAGCACCAAACACAGTAAACAACTTTCTTAGCTTAGTAAAAAAAGGTTTTTATAATGATTGTATCTTTCATCGTGTAATCAAGAATTTTATGATTCAAGGCGGAGACCCACAAGGTACAGGCATGGGCGGTCCAGGCTATTCCATTAAAGGAGAATTTGCTAGTAATGGCCACAACAATAACCTTAAGCACACCAAAGGAATCATATCTATGGCAAGATCACAACACCCTGATTCAGCTGGATCACAGTTCTTCATAATGCATAAAGATGCACCCCATCTAGACGGAATGTATGCCGCATTCGGTAAAGTTATCGACGGACTTGATGAAGTGGATAGAATAGCATTGACTGATACAGATAGAAGCGATAGACCTTTAATCGAAGAGACAATAAAAACAATTTATATTGAAACGTTTAATGAAGAATACCCAGAGCCTCAAGTAATGAAATAGCCAAAACTTGATAAAAAACCTAGATATTTACAAGAAATTTTCTCAGACGAATATTATATTTGAAAGAAAATGATATACTATAATATATATATTAGTTTTGGAGGACATTATGAGTGTAAATGAAATTTTAAAGAATGAAAAAGAAGATTTAAAAAGTTTTAAGAAAGTATATGAATCAGTTTCTTTTCTAATACTAATGGTTTTAATTTTTCAACAGATAACATTTCTAATCATAAATCTTATTAACTTCAGTAAAAGCGGCTGGTTCTCTACCAATAATTTTGCTACAGCCAATCTTCAAGCATTTGTTTCAAGAATTGTGGGAATAAACAGTAGTAGTACAGTTTTCATAATACTAGGAATTCTTGCTTGGGTGTTTTATTATTTCTTAGTATATTTATTAGTCTGGAATTTTTGTAATAAACAAGGCCATGCAAAATGGACATGGACACTATTTGTTACTTTTGGACCAACCATTTTCTTAGCTCCGGCTTATATTTGGTATATTCTATATATATTCCATAAACCAATATTATTGACTATTAAAAATGTGCTTAACACCCAAGAAGATGATAAAACATCCAATAGAAAGAAAGAAGTAGCCGACTCGAGTAAAATAGTTGAATAAGCTATTAAAAAAGATAAAGCTATTTGACTTTATCTTTTTTATGGAGAGAGAAACTGTGAGAGTTTCTTATATAAATCGCATCTAAAGATGCCATTTAACAATAGTAATGACAAATATATATAATTAAAAGTTATTTACCATAAAAATTTTAACAGACAATTCTATTACATGTTGATGAAATCAGGAAGATCGTCATCGTCGAACCCCATGTTGATGAAATCAGGAAGGTCGTCATCGTCGAACCCCATGTTGATGAAGTCAGGAAGATCGTCATCATCGAATCCCATGTTGATAAAATCAGGAAGATCGTCATCATCGAATCCCATGTTGATAAAATCAGGAAGATCATCATCATCAAATCCCAACGTTATAACGATATTGTTGTCTGGTTTGTCATTTGATTTGTCCGCAACTTGGTAAAAAGTAAAACTTAATGTTAAAATCACTAATAAAACAAAAAATCTTTTCATATTCTATTTCCTCCAATATATAAATATATCCTCGATATATTTATATATTATCAGCATTTATCAAAGATTACTACGGCGGATATGTCATACTTTTAACAAAAAGAGGGTTATTTTTAATGGATATTGTAAAATTATTGAACTTCATGGAGAATTTACGCTACGATAGAAAAATGAGTCAAGATAACTATCTTCGTGACGTTGTTTCACAGAGACAGTATTATCGCTACAGAAACGGCGAGTCTGAAGTTCCTTTTGACGTGATTATAAAATTTGCTAACAAATTACAGATTCCTCTACTAAAATTAATCTCATCTTTTCAAAGCAGTTCGGAAAAAGAGAAAGCTTTGGTAAAAGAATTTCTAAATCTCGTTATCAACAAAAAGTTGGATGAGGCTAGAATTTTGAAATCAAAAATGAGAAATCTTTTACTTCTTGATGAAGAAACACATGTTTTTTACCACTTATCTAAGTTGCTCTTTGATTTTTACACTAACAGAATTAATAGCGCAGAGTTAATTCTCCAATTAAAAAGCAATATCAATTTTGAAAACATTATGAAAAAAGAAGTACTGCATGATAGTGAGATATATTTGCTAGGAATTATCATGGAGTATAGCGAAAAAGATAGAGAAGTAATTCTAAAGAAAATCATCAACTTAAGGAACAATAACAAGCTATTGTTTGGTAGTAACCCTTCTCTAGATGCTCAAACTTTCTTCTGGATAATTAAAAATCTAGGCAGACTGAATAGATTTGAAGAGTTAATTAGTATGGCAGACACTGCTCTTCAGTTATCAAAGAATAGCTACTCGTACTACTCAGTAGAATACTTTCACTATTATAAAGCATTAGGGCATAAAGGACTAAAACAACAAGAAAAATTTGAGGATGAACTATTTAAAACAGCTTCAATTTTACTATATCTCGATAAGCATAAAAGAGAGCACTTTTTTGGGATAATTAAGAAAGACACTGATATAGATTGTGTTAACTTTTTAATAGAAAGACTTAAGAAAGAGGGTATTTGACTCTTTCTTTTTTTATTTTAGGCTATATTAAGGCAAAAAACCGAAAAAGTATGACATATCCGCCGTTGTTTTTATCTGTGACTTATTAGATAATATAATTACACTTAGGTAAGTGAAGGCGGTGATGCTTATTGAAAACAAACAACGTATTTGCCTTTAGTGGATTCGACAACAACTTTGATGATGGTGCCGATAACGACAAAAATATGTTTAGAAAAGACATTAGGAGTCGTGAAAATGAAAGCATCTTTAGTTCGAAGTTCAACAAAGCTCCAACAGAAAGATCAAGGGTTATAAAATTTCTTACCTACGAAAGCTCTCACGGGTTTAATCAAACAAATGATATAAAAAATCATTTTGGATTCCAAGGAATCCATATTTTGGATGAAATGCTGATAAAACACTCAAGAAGAGTAAGCGAGTTCTCCGTAAAACTAGGGCAAGAGTTAGGTTTAGATAAAGAATTATTAATTGAGTTGAAGATTGCTGGGATGCTTCATGATATTGGTAAAGTATACATACCTGATGAGATAATAACACATCCAAGTAAACTTGATGAGGATAAATGGAAAATTGTCAGAACTCATACAACCTTGGGTTATCAGATACTTCAAGGTTATCAAAAATACAAAAATATCGCTAAATATGCAAGATCTCACCATGAAAGAATTGATGGATTAGGTTATCCTGATGGTCTTAAAGGAAATGAGATACCAATTGGTGCAAGGATTATAGCCGTTGTGGATGCATATGAAGCCATGACAGAAGCGAGGCCTTATCGCCAACCTCTTTCTAAACACCAAGCAGTTGATGAACTTAAAAGAAATTCTGGAACTCAATTTGATGAATCGATAGTTAATGTTTTTATAGAAAAAGTTCTAGGAGTTAAAGCATAAATTTTTTAACAAAATCTCTTCTTACCCACTTATTTTATATTAAATTAGTGGGTTTTTGTTTTTATATACAAGAAAACTATGTTAGCGCGGTAGATTACTAATAGAGAAATGAGTTGATTTTGTTAATATTTGTCTTAGAGACACTTTATATATAAATACATCAATGATAAAATAAAACTATACAACTGAAGAGGTATAGAATGAATAATATGATTGGAAATACCCCCTTATTAATTATTAAGTATAAGTTTAAAGGGGAAGAACGGTGTATCTATGCAAAAGCTGAATACTATAATTTAACAGGATCAGTAAAAGATAGAATCGCTAAACACATAATTGAAGAATCTTACAAAGATGGCACACTAAGTAGAAATATGCCGATAATCGAAGCTACCAGTGGAAATACTGGTATTGCATTTGCTGCTCTTGGTGCTATGTATGGACATCCTGTTCATATCTTTATGCCTGAATGGATGACAAACGAAAGAAAACAGATAATTAAAAAATATGGGGCAATCTTACACGAAGTAACCTATGAACAAGGTGGATTCGCGGGATGTGTATCATTGGCTGATGAATATGCAAAGGAAGTTAATGGTTTTAGACCACAACAGTTCATAAATCCTTATAATGTTGAAGCTCATTTTTTAACTACAGGTTTAGAAATTTGCACACAACTAGACAAATTAGAGATTAGACCAGATGGATTTGTCGCCGGAGTTGGTACAGGTGGGACAATCATGGGTGTAAAACAAAGACTAAAACGAAAACATCCAAATGTAAAAGTTTTTCCATTAGAACCTGCTCAATCACCGGTTATGAGTACTGGTGATTCTGGAGGAAAACATAGGATACAGGGAATAGGCGATGGTTTTATCCCTCAAATCGTAAAAATGGATGAGTTAGACGAAGTTTTAGTAGTCGATGAAAAAGACGCAATAATTATGGCTCAATTACTAGGAAAGAAATTAGGACTAGGAGTAGGTATATCTAGCGGAGCTAATTTCATTGGCGCTGTTATGATTCAAAATAAATATGGTAAAGATTTCAATACAGTAACAATTTTCAGTGATGATTCAAAGAAGTATTTATCAGGAGATTGTTGTAATGAAGAAAATTCTGAGCCTGGATTTATCTCCCCAGATATTGAACTCATAAGCGTAGACGCTGAATGCATATGCGACAAAAGAATTCTTGCTGGGGTTTGTAACAACTTTTAAGATAATCCTAATGAATCAACATTAATTGTTGGTTCTTTTTTTACTCAATATTAACAATAACTCATTTATGATATAATTAAGTTAGAATATTAATCAAAAAAGGTAATGAGTATGAAAGAATCATTCTTATACGAAACATTAGAAAATAAGAAAGTTAAGTGCAATACATGTAATCATTATTGTGTTATTTCTGACGGAAAAATTGGATTATGTGGAGTTAGAAGTAATATCGATGGAAAACTTTTTGTCTTGAGTTATGGGAAGGTGATTGCAAATGCAATTGACCCAATTGAGAAGAAACCCATCTACCATTTTTTGCCAAAAACACGAACCTATTCTTTTGCCGCGGTTGGTTGCAACATGAGTTGTCCATGGTGTCAAAATTGGCAGATATCTCAAGGGGTAAAATCTAACATTACTGATTTTGGTTTTAATTTAACACCTGAAGAAAATATCAAATTAGCGCTAAAACATAAATGTAAATCAATCTCTTATACTTACACCGAACCAACAGTCTTTTTAGAGTACGCATACGATACTATGTTGCTAGCTAAAGAAAATTATCTTAAAAATATCTGGGTAACAAACGGATATATGTCTAATGAAACTTTAGATTTGATATTGCCATTTGTTGATGCAATGAATATCGATTTGAAGGTTTTTGATAATCTGACATCAATTACGTTTTGTGGAGCCAAAAGCGATTCAATCATGAAAAATATTAAAAGAATTTATGACTTTGGAACACATATAGAATTAACAACTCTTATTGTCCCAGGAGTGAATGATAATGAATTTCAAATTAAAGAAATCGCAAACTTCATAGCGACTGAACTAGCTGTTGAGGTTCCTTGGCATATAAATCGATTTTATCCAGCATATAAGATGCAAGACTCTAATCCTACTGATATCGATTTTTTGCTTACAGCAAAATTAATAGGAGAAGAATACAGTTTGAAAAATATCCATTTAGGAAACATTTGAAAGAGGTGATAAAATGCCTTTGTTAGCTGCCTACATGGTTCCACATCCACCATTGATTATTCCTGATATTGGTAAGGGTGAAGAGAAGAAGATAGAGAGCACTATTTTAGCTTATCAGAAAATTGCAAAAGAAATATCTGAACTAAAACCTGATACAATCATTATTTCTTCTCCACACGCGCCTTCTTACTATGATTACAATCAATTATCAAAAAGTAATTCTATGCGTGGAGATTTTAATAATTTTAGATCTGCTTTGAAAATGGAAAAAAGTGTTGATGGAGAATTTGTTAAAGAACTAAACTCTCTTTTTGCAAGTATACACTTTCCATCAGGTTCTCAAGGAAAGCAAGATGGAATCCTAGATCACGGGACAATGATTCCGCTCTTCTTCATTAATAAGTACTACCAGGACTATAAAATTGTTAGAGTTTCAATTTCTGGACTTAGCCTCGATTATCATGCAAAGCTTGGTGATTTTATCAATAAAGCGATTTTATCAACAAATAAGAATGTAGTATATATAGCTAGTGGCGATTTATCTCATAAACTTATGAAAGAAGGTCCTTATGGGTATGCAAAAGAAGGTCCAGAGTTTGATAAGAAAATTATTGAAATTATAAATAATCACAATTTAGATGAACTCTTAAACTTTAAAGATGATTATCTTAATAAAGCTGCTGAATGTGGTTTAAGATCCTTTGCAATACTATCGGGTGTATTAAAAAACTATCAGTATCAGGCAGATTTACTTTCTTATGAAGGTCCTTTTGGAGTCGGTTATCTTTGTTCTAAATTTACTATTTTAAGCCCAAAAGAGAAACCCTTAAGAATTATGACAAATCCTTATGTAAGTCTCGCAAAAAGATCTATAGAGTACTTCTTAAGAAATAAAAGGAAACTTGATGTGCCTTCAGATTTACCTAAAGAAATGCTGAATAATCAAGCAGGTATTTTTGTTAGTATTCATAAGCATGGGTATCTAAGAGGTTGTATTGGAACATTTCTTCCAACAACACCATCTATTGCTGAAGAAGTTATTCAAAACGCTATCAGCGCAGCCACGAAAGACCCTAGATTCCCTGTGATTCAAATTAATGAAATTGATTCACTTGATATTAGTGTTGATATCCTATCAAAACCTGAACAAATCAGCGGAATCAGTCAATTAGATCCACAAAAATTCGGTGTCATTGTAAAGCATAGGAATAGAAGTGGTCTTCTCCTCCCAATGTTGGAGGGAGTAGATACAGTTGAAGAACAACTTAACATCGCACTTAATAAAGCTGGGATATCATCTGATGAACCATATACTATAGAACGCTTTGAGGTTATCAGATATCACTGATTTTTCTGCTTTACATAGATATAGCAATATGCTATAATCTTTTTGCGGAATCATAGCTCAGTGGGAGAGCATCTGCTTGACGTGCAGGGGGTCGGGGGTTCAAATCCCTCTGGTTCCACCATAATAAATTAAAATAGCTTCCAAAAGTTGGAGATATGGTATACCAAAAATACTATTCTGATAAAGGGAGCTATTTTATTTTATGTGATTAACTCTAGAAATTTACATGATTTTAGATAAGTCTTTTCAAAAAAAAAAAAAAGATACGATATTGACAATTCAACGTTGATATGATACTATGACTTTGAAAACAAAGGTGAAATAAAATGAAATATAAGGGAACAGAATGAATGATTATATTACATATGAATTGAGTAATCATACTATCTATGTTAGTCGAATTAATGGAAATCAGATAATCCTTCCAAATGACCCGAACATTACCACCAAGGATTTGAAGGGAATATTTAAGAAGAATCACATGGACGATGAAATTCCTACTCAATCAATATACAAGAAAGAACTTTTCAAGACAATATATATAAGCCTACATGCATCAAGTAAGTGTAACATGAATTGTAAATACTGCTTCATGCTAGATAGACCTGATGTGAATATAACAATCGATGAAGCAAAACGTTTCATCGATTTTATTATATCGGAGTTCCCTAAAGCAGAGAAATTCATATTTGATCCAACAGGATCTGGCGAACCAATACTGAGAATGGATTTCATCCTTGAACTGGCCGAATACTGCCATTTTAGGAGTAATGAGATACGTAAAGAAGTTCTTCCTATGTTAGTCACGAATGGAACATTACTTACTAAAGAGAATGTAGATAAATTACAGTCAGCTGGGTATATATTTGGAATCAGCATTGATGGATATCAAGAAACGCATGATGCCAATAGAGTAAACAAGAAACAAGAGGGAACATACAAACAAATCATCAATAATGTCAAGAATATCAAGCATCGAGAATACCTTGGTGTAGCTGTAACATTGACCAATGAGAAGATGGATTTGGTTAAAGTGTTTAAGTTATTGTCCAAGTACTTCACTACAATTAGTATTAAACCAGTTAGGAGTTTTAACAGTAGTGTGGATGGCATCAATGAAGACAATATAGAGGGGATAAAGAATCAATTCACAAGACTATACAAATATATATTACAGAAGACATTGAAAGGTAAACTAAACTCATTAGGTATTTTATTAAACGGTGATGATTACTTCGGTAAATTTATACAAAGAGTTGTATTGAATCATAAGATCACTACCAGATGCGATGCTGGTCTTGGAAGATTTTCTTTTACTCCAGACAAAAAGATCATTGCTTGTCCGGGTAGTATTGGCATTGAAGAAATGGAACTGAGCACAGTAGACTCAGGACTCAATCAAGAGAAAATGAATCTTTTCTGGAAGATTCAGTCAGAAAGAAAACATTGTCAAGAATGTGTAGTAAGATATGTCTGTGGTGGCGAATGCATGGTTGTCTCGTTTTACAAAGACAAGAGACTTGATTCAGTTGATGAAATGATGTGCGAAATGAAGAAGCATTTGTTTGAATTGGCTGTCAAATTCAAGTTTGAACTGCTCCTATACAGTGAAGAGTTGTTCAAAACTGTGTATGAAGGTTGTCAAATCAAAGCTGATCGATTCAGAGAAGACAAAGAACTATCAAACACACTCAAGAGACTCAATGGTAAATACACATTTATGGAACTAAAAAAAATAAAAGATGATAGCAATAGCCAATATAACATTATTAAAGAGGTAGAAAAATAAAGAATAGAATTGTAGTGTGAGAAAATTCAAAAGAAAAGGAGAGAAAAATGAAAAAAATATTTTTATTAGTGTTTACTATAGCAATGACATTGGGAAGTTATGCATATACAATAAACGCAAAGTCTATAGATTATAGTAATATTGAAGTTGAATTTACCGAACTAGACTTATTGGTCAATATTCAAATGTTTATTGAATCAGAACAAAATGAAAACTATAGAGAATTTGAAATAAAGAGGCCAACAAAATTGCTTGATGCTAAGGATAATGAATCATATTACTATGTTGGATTCGTTGGTGGAGGTTATATTATAATTTATACAAGCGTTGAGAAACCAGCAATAATAGAGTTTAGTTATACTGGTAGTTTATTGAATGAAAGTCATGAAATGAGTAATGAGAAATTATATTACTTCTATCCTAGTTTAATTGCATCAAAGGATGAAAGAAAAGATTTATTTAAAGCGGAAAATATTACCTTCAATATGGAGATAAAATCTGAAGATGCAATAAAAAGAACTGAAGAATTGGAAAGCGAAATATCAAAAATTGATTTTACTCAAAAAGTGAAAAAAATCAACGAATCAAAAAATATAATAAAGCAAGAAAACACTGATGTGCTTATTAAAGAGAAGAGCTATTCAGTAGACTTAACTGGTCAATCAGAATTTTTGTTGCTGGGTGGTTCAAATGGTATCATTTGGGGCGGAGAGTTGCCTACAACTTCATATACATATTTAGATTTAATAGATATTGATTTTGTAGATGATTGGGGTACATATGATGAGTTTGACGATTTGCCAAATGTTGATAACCATTGTGTTGCTACAGCTGCATTCAATACTTTATTGTATTACAGGGCTTTTTATAACAACCCTATTAATGAGAATGATAGAGAGACAGTTTTCCTAGATATACATAGCTATATACACAATGGCCCCGTAACTCCAACACAATATAGATCAAGATTTACTAGTTATATTGAAAATGAAACTGATTATAGTATTATTACTAATTCTACATCTAATACATGGTCCGTATATAAAGGTCAGATTGCTCAAAATAAGATGACTTATTTAACTATTTGGCCTACGTTATTAACCGCGCATACTTTCTGTGGTATCGGCTATAGAGAATACGAAACTGGAGAATATTATGTTCATGCAGTTGATGGGTGGTATAATAATAACAATCATCCAACTGATAGATGGTATCTATTTGGAACATCATTATATAAAACAGGTGTAGTAGTACTTTCTCCGGGAGGTTGTTAATGGACATGAAACTAAATAAAAGTTTGGTAGTTTTGTTATCTTTTGTTGTATTTGTAATTATAATTTTTATAGGGATTTACTTATATGCGTTTTGGGAAATTGATTTTAATGAAAATGCAGTTCAAGAGATTACAAGCGATTATATTACAGAAGTATACTCTTATGATTACAAATTAGGAGGAAAATATCTTAACGACTTTCTTGACGAAAACTATAGAGATCAAGTTAGTCATAAGTTTTTTGATGACGAAACAGTTACGTGTATATTTGGAGAGAATAACACAGGAGAAAAAATTTTGTTTATAAAAACTTGGAGAGTTTTCTTAGGTGATTATGTTATTGTATTAGAAGATTATTTTGATTATCAAGATTCAATAAATTATATTAAATCAAAATACAGTGGTATCAATCTCAGTGATGTATCAATGGAAATAATGCTTGATTGGAATACAATTGATAGTGAAAATAATTACTATATTGGTTTTTTAATATATTATAATGATAGTTATACAAGGATTATTTTTTATCATGACCAAATAGCTGAATTTGAAGGTAGATACTCTTTTTAATCAAGTTTAAACTAGAACTGTGATCTAAATTTTGCAGAAGGTGTGTAAAATCCTGTGAAGGGTGCGTAAAAAAACGGTCAAGTGTGACTTACTGTATTAAAATAGGTCTTGCAAAACATAAAAAAGACATAATCAGGGGAAGTTTGTTCGTTTGAATAAACTTCTCTCTATTTTTATTCTAAGCAAATAATAATCAATTCATTGAATGAAGGGCATGAGGGATATCAATAATGATATTCCTTATTTTTATAATAATGATAAAAATATGATGGTTTACCGGCAATTTATTTGTATTATTTAGAAAATATAACAAGGGTCAAGACAAGGGTCAAACTAATTTTTAATTTGATTAAAACGGCTAAATATAGAGCGATAAACACTATGTGTGAAAATGCTTGACGTGCAGAGGGTCGGGGGTTCAAATCCCTCTGGTTCCACCATAATGATGTGAAATAGCTTCCGAAAATGAGGGAAAAGTATACTAATAGTATTTCTCTAATTAAGGAAGCTTTTTTATTTTAAATAGATTTGTAGTAAATTAAACACAAATCACGGCACAATCGAACAGCAACAATAAGTTACAAAGCGATAATTTCTATTATAACCGAATATTTACTTGAAATAGCTTTTAATTTCGAGTATAATCTAAACAGAGGTGATAATATGGTAAGAAGAGATGATTATATAAATAAATTATTAAAATATAAAGATAAACCGATCATTAAGATATTGACTGGCTTAAGACGAGTTGGAAAATCAGTCCTATTAGATTTGTTTATTGATGAACTTTACAACAATGCAGTTGGAAAAGAACAAGTTTTAAAACTCAATTTCGAACTTCCAGAAAATTTCAATATCCAAAATTATAAAGATTTATCAAATAGAGTGTTGAAATGGAGCGAAGGAAAATCAGGTAAACTATATTTGTTCCTTGATGAAGTTGGTAGAGTAGATGATTGGGAAAAAGCAGTTAATGGATTTCATGCATTAAATAATTTTGATATATATGTAACTGGATCTAATGCAGATTTGCTGTCTTCAGATTTATCAACTTATTTAGCTGGACGATATATTGAAATTCTAATTCATCCTTTTTCATTTAAGGAGTTTAAAAAATTAAAACCTCAAGGGACATTAAGGGAATATATTGTATTTGGTGGAATGCCTTCAGTAATTACTTTTGGATTTGATTATGATATATCGATGAATATTTTAAGGGATCAGTTTAAATCGGCGGTACTACAAGATGTTATTCAAAGAAACAGCATAAGAAATTCAGTTATTTTGGAAAGGTTAATAGAATATGTTTTTAGCAACACAGGAAAGTCTTTTTCGGCTTTATCAATATCTAAATATTTGAAATCTCAAAGAATGAATGTTTCAGTTGATACTATATTAAACTACATAAATATTATCACAAATGCCTTTCTAATTTATAAAGTAAAAAGAAATGACCTAATAGGCAAATCTATCTTAAAAACTGAAGAAAAATACTATATTGCCGATCAAGGTATTCGTGAAGCAATTGTTGGAAACAATGAAAATATTATAGAAATGCTACTAGAAAATATTGTATACATTGAACTATTAAGAAGAGGATATACTGTTTACATTGGCAAAGTAAACGATCGAGAAATTGACTTTGTAGCGAAAAAAGGAAAATTAATAAAGTATTACCAAGTTTGTTATATTATGGAATCTGTAAAAACAAGAAATAGAGAATTTGGTGTATACGAAAGTATTAGAGATAATTTTGAAAAATATGTTTTATCTATGGATAATGTGGATTTCTCACAAAATGGAATTATTCATTTGAATATTGAAGATTTTTTATTAGAATAACTATTTAGGCTTTGCAGATATATGCAAAAAGCAAATCATAATTTTTAGTAATTAGAACTGCAGAAATTAAAATTGCATCAGTTGAAGGATATATGAAAATATAAAGAGTAACCAATATATTTTTTATCATTTATTTTACTTTTTTTAATTTTTACCTTATATTCTTTTCTTTATATAGCAATTATTTGGTTTGATTACTCTAACATGAGTAATATTCATGTATCCGTCTATTTATTCTATCAATTTGTAATTTTAGGTACTCTATCTCTTATTTCATCATTTCCTTTGGATAATTTACTTAAAAAAGATTAACTATTAATGGTAGTAACTATAAAGAAAGAAATAGAATCAATCTTTTGAAGAACATTTCAATATTAAATATTGTGGTTGTAATTTTGAATATAATTGGATTAACTATATGGATAATTTTTATTGCAGGACCTGGAGTTTAATTCCTTATTTATAATGATAGAATATTTTCTTGAAATGTAATTGTTAACTAAGTATGTGAGGGTTTAGTAGTTATTATTTTAATCATTATAGGAACTATGAATCGAAAAGTTATGAATACTCAATAAAGTATTGGCTGTTATAAAAACAAAAGTTAAAATACTTAAATTTACAGTCAAATTTACTTGAGGAGTATTTTTATGAAAAGAACTTTTGTATTTGTACCACTTTTACTCTAACTCCCTAACAGATGTAAATATCGGAGCGCAAGTAATAGAAATTGACGATTATGTTTTTGCATGGAATACTTTAAACACGGTAACTATCTTGGCCATTGCTTTAAGGTTCACTATCGATGGACTGCTATTGGTTCCCGGAGCGATTAAAGCTATAACATCTAGATAATTACAACATTTGATAGTGAAGTTATTTGAATTATCATGATTATTAATTTGCAAAGATAATCTTCAATTTCTAGTTATTTATATTAGTTTTATTGGCTTCATGTTATACTAATTAAAAAGAGTATAAAGAGGTAATTTAATTGAGAAAAATATTAACCACATTCATTATGGTTTCAGTTTTATCAATTCTAAGTCTAAGCTTTGTATTCAGCGTTAGTGCTGACATGGGGCCAAAACCATCAACTACTATAAAGATTATCGGTTTGAATCAACCATACTGTTTTGATTTGTTGGTTAAAACAAATGAAGAATATGTTCTTGAACTTAATGAAGAAGAAGTCGTTTATCGAACTAATATTTTTTATTACAGAGATGATTATCCAGATGAACTAAATGGTTTTTATGACCGTGATGGCTTTGCTTCCTATTCACTATATCGAGGCATGCCCCGCCCAATCAATCAAAGCGAAGACAACACTTTTGTTCTTAGTTATGCACCTCCTAATGTTTTCAAAATTGCTTTAGTTCTAGATTCAGGAGAATTAATAGTATCTAATATTATTAACAAATCAATTTTTGACGCTACTTTTATCTATGATTTGTCTTTATTTTCTTTGCTCGATTCTGAAAGTGAAGTCATAGAAGGTGTCATTATATATTATGTAGATATAGATGTCGCAGAAGTTATTCCATATGGAGTAATAGTTTTACAGATTATTTTAACTCTTACTGCAACCTTAATTATTGAACTGTTCATCTTGTTTGTATTTAGATATAAAAATAAGAACTCATATAAACTAGCTTTAAAAGTAAATATTTTTACTCAGCTTATTCTGTATACAACTATGAGTTTAGTTTACTTATTCTTTGGCTTTTTTGAATACTTTTTTATACTTTTTATTGGAGAGGTAATTGTTATTTCATTAGAAGTTACTCTATTCTCTAAGTTTCTGAAAGAAAAGAGTAAATTAATCGCAGTAGTATACGCAATAATAGCGAATGTTTCTAGTTTACTAATCGGGCATTACTTGCTAATTTTCATCTCTAGAATCTAAAGTAATAAATGACTAATGAAGCTCGTCTTGTAGTTATAATTTATCTAAATATCATCATTAGAAAATAGTTATTTACTCCTAACAATCAGGTGATATTTCTTTAGTTTATGAAGTGGATTTTAAAAAAATCTACTTTTTTATTTTTATCTACAAATTTTGTAAAAAAATCTATATACAACATATTTTTTTGAATGATAAACAGAGCTCTTAAATGATTTAAACGTTAAAAAGAAATTATTATAAATATTCCGTTGATATTGTTAATCTTATATCAAAGATTTATAATATTACTGTTATGAGGTGAGAGTATGGGGATTAAAGACAAATTTGTCAAGGCTAGGAGCAAGTTAAGCATTGGCACATACAAACGGCCACAAGTGTTTATAATCTCATTAATGTTGCTAATTAACATAGTTATTTTAGTTGTTGCTGCTTTTATAGCATTAGCTATTGATAGTTCATACAGTAACTTCTTTGATGCCTTTGCAAATGGTAGTGTTAAATGGATGTTGACACCTAATGCGATTCTTTTAATTGAAAATCCAGAAACATTACTATTGGCTGTATTTGTACTTGTTATCGGAATGGTTTTGTTTACTGGGACAATTATTGCTTTAACAACAAATGCAATAAAAGATTATTTTCAGAAAAAGCAAAGCGGGTCCGGTAAACTTATATTAGATAAGCAAATAGTAGTTTTAAACTGGAATAACAAAGTTCCGGATTTAGTTGCTGATTTGCTCTATTTAAATGATGAAACACTCTCTTTAGTTATTCTTGCTGATGTAGATAAATCTGAAGTTGAAAAAATAATAAATAACACAATCAAAGGTATGGGATGTAAGAAGTCATTAAAGAATTTAAATATCTTAGTTAAAAAAGGCAATCCTCTACTTAAGAGTGATCTTGATGACATAAGTATTGAGAAGGCTAAAAGCATTTTAATTATGAATATGGATATGTCATCTAGTCTTGAAAGTCTTTCTCAAGGCGATCTTAATGTTATCAAAACTATCTTGAGTATTGGTGAAATTAAGTTTGAAAACTCTCCACCAATCGTTGCTGAGATTAAAAATATTGAATCAAAAGGGAAGGTTTTAACGATGGGACGTGTGGTTAAGTCACTCAAACAACAATTGATTATTCCAGTTTGCTTTGATAGAAGATTAGGACATGTAATTGCTCAAACGATAATAAACCCATTAATAAAAGAAGTATATTTATCATTGTTTTCCTTTGAAGGCGCAGAAATATATTGCATAAAAGATCATGACATTGAATCAGCTCTAAAGGAATTATCACATATTATACCTGTTGCTCAAGACAGTGAATATCTTTATGTTTTAGCCGAAAACGATAAACAATTACATTTGCAAAGTTCACAAGATATAAACCCAATACTTTTAGATGTGAATGAAATAAACTATAAATCTGAGATGAAGGTATACATTATTGGACAGAACAATAAACTTAGATTTATCAAAGATTCCTTTGAAGAATACGAAGAAGTCTATCAAGGAAATTTCAAGTCTCAATCTGTTGATGAGAATAAACTGGAAAACTTTGTTAAAGATTTTAATCTTGATGATACTCCATCAACAATATTGTTGTTATCAAATGAGTTTGTTGATAGATCTAGTTTAGATGCTAATGTAATTAACAACTTGATTCATCTCCAAGGAAACTTACAAGGCGATAGAAATATTATTGTTGAAGTTCTTGATCCTGCTAACGATCATATAATAAAAGATTTTAATATTAATAATACCATCATCTCTAACAAGATCATTTCACTCCTGCTTAGTAAACTAGCTTTATATAAAGAAACAGCACCTTTCTATGAAAACCTACTGACTATCAAATCAGAAAACACTAAGAAAGATGATCAAAATATTGTTATAGTTGAGGCAAAGACAATACTAAATAATTCATTTCCTCTAAAATTTGATTCTATTAAACAGATGATTATCTCGTTTTATCATAGTTATGATCAGAAGTATATGCTGTTTGGGTTGCTTAAAAACAACCAACTTACAATCTTTTATGGAAATCTGGAAAAACAAGAAAAAACTTCTATTGAATCAACTGATAAACTAGTATTCATGAAACTTTAAAAAAAGAGAAATAATCGATCATGATTATTTCTCTTATTATTTTGACTTTTCTATATTTCTTCTTTGATTTTATTCTTCATCGGGTATATTCCACTTACAGGAACTGTGAACATGAATCCAATTACTTGTTTCTTTGAAGTAGATACAATTTCCTTAACTGCGCTGATTATTTCCTCAGCTTTTCTATCCTCTGGAATTACTGTAAAGATAGTTTTGGAAATCTTTTGCTCATCGCTTAAGGATTTTTGAAAAGGTCCATTAAGTAAAAAACTCAATCCTTCATTATCCATAATTGCTCTTTGCATTCCCATTGAGTCAAGGATAGTGGCACCTCTCACTCTTAAATCAACAAACTTAAGTAATATTTTATCTAAATACGCTAAATCATTAAGAACAATAAATAATACTTCCATTTTAAACTCCTTTATTATAAATCTTCAACGCCTGATAAGGCTTCAAAACGATCGATTCCATTAATTTCTCCCGCTTTGCTAATAGCGAACTTAGCAAACACTGGACCTAATGTTTCATATACTAGGATAGATAACATAATAATTGTTGATATAACCGGATAAAAACTTTTCATTTGTGCTGATACAATGACTAGCAATCCAATTGAGACACCGCCTTGTGGCAATAAAGCAATACCGAGGTACTTGCGAACGGTTTTAGGTGATTTAACAATATGCGCCCCTAAGGTTACACCTAATATTTTACCACTTCCACGAGCTAAAATATATACCAATGCAATCCAAAATATTAAAGAATCTGTTTTGAGTATAGCTAAATCTAAACTCGCTCCTGCTAGAGTAAAGAACATAATGTAAAACGGTGTTGCAAAATCGTTGATAGCAGAATATGTTTTGCTTGGAGAGCGACTGAAATTTGCAAGCATAGCTCCGGTCATAATATTAATAAGCAGTTGAGAAACTGCAATTCCATAGTCATGAAGGTAATGATTAATTAAACCAGCTAATCCAACAGACAGAAGAACAGTAATTATTGCAAGAACTTGAACATCATCACGATTTTTATCAAACTTATTTGCTAACTTGGACAATATATAACCAAATAGACCGCCAATTAGTATAGAACCAAAAACTTCAATGAATGGTTTTGCGAACATTAAAATCGTTGAGGTTTCAACACCTGAAGGTACCAGCATTTTGGCTATAGAGATAAAGAATCCAAAGATGATAATACCAAAAATATCATCCAAAGCGGTCACAGGGAGTATTGTTTTTGAAACAGGACCAAACGCTCTGTATTGCCTAATAACCATCATTGTAGCTGCAGGCGCAGTGGAGGCCGACATTGAAGCTAGTATCAGACCAAAAGCAATGTTTTCTTTCGAGAAGGGGTTATAACCAGATTGTATAGAATCTGGTTTATTTAAAAAGAACATTGCTAGAAAAACAATTAATACTGCTCCGACTACTTCAAAGATTGTTAGAGTGAAAACACTTTTACCCATTTTCTTAATAGATTTAACCGAAAACTCACTACCAATAGAAAATGCAATAAAAGCCAAAGCGATTTCAGAAATGAAACTTAGAGTCTCATTCTCTTTAAGAGTAATGAAACCTTCATAGTTTTTAAAAATCAGCCCTATTGTCGGCCCTAATAAAAAACCAAGAACTAGATAACCCGATACATTAGGCAACTTAAATTTTTTTGCTAGTAAAGCCCCAATGAATCCAACAGCTAAAACCACTGCAATCTTAAAAATCATTAAATCAATTTCCATACTTATAACCTCCCTAAAGAATAAAAAAAACGTATAAAATTATTTACACGCTTAATTACTCCTATGAGGTTAGCTGACGGGTTCAGGACATTAAGTATCCTTACTTAGTAAAAAGATTCACCCCAAAAATTGGTTTCCCCACTCTTGATTTTGATTCGGAGATTAATAGTCACAAATCACATTATAACACAAAAAAAGGACTTGTCAATTAAAAGAAACAAGTATTTTTTTATAGAAAGTTTTTGTATTCTAAAAATATCTATAAATATTTTTTTAGTAAAAATTGATAATGATTGTGATAAAATATAATGTAAAGGAGAACTACATAATGAAGAAAAAACTAAAGTATGTAATGCCGGTTATTTTTATTATTATTTCTGTTCTTGCCTCTTTCTTTGCATTTAAACAAGCAAAACTGTTGGAACTAGGGCAAATATATGTAGATAGCGGAGAATCTCGAGTTGAATTTGCAGGAGAATATTTTGCAGTAATTAGCAACATTGATTATGATGCACAAAAGATTTCAGTAACATCAGTTGATGAAGGTGTTTTAATCACTACTTATGATAATGAAGAAACAGTTCAAAAAGATTTTCTTTTAACAATAACAATAAGAGACCAAGAGTACAATCCAGCAATAATTACCAGTACACTTTCTGATGACATATTAGTTATAGATGATTTGGAAGATTACCTTTTTCGAGTAAATCTCGAAGCAAACATTAATTATGATTTTAGTCTTGAAAGGTTGGATTCAAATCCAGACCAGAATGTAATCAGTATAGTTTTAGTCAATGTCCCTGAGAATATTTTTAAGTTAAGAACCCTGTTGGAGAGCATCTCATTCTCAGCAATGATATTTGCCTTTGTTTCATTAATGGTTATTATTGGCTCTTTATTTTCAAGAAAAAAATAGGCTATAATATATCTGTTTTAGCCATATATAATATAGGAGGAAAAAATGTTAAAATTTATAGAAACAAAAGATGCTCCACAAGCAATCGGTCCTTATTCACAAGCAGTACTAGCTGGACAAACACTTTACATCTCAGGACAAACACCGCTTAATCCTAAGACAATGTCTATTATTAGTCAAGATGTCAAAGAACAGACTTATCAATGTTTAAGTAATATCAAGGCTATTGCTGAGGAAGCGGGCTACCAAGTTAAAGACATTGTTAAATGCGGAGTTTTCTTACAAAGCATGACTGATTTTAAAGCAATGAATGAAGTCTATGCCACCTTTTTTAAAGATCATAAACCTGCTAGAGTAACTATTGAAGCAGCAAGATTACCACTTGATTCATTAGTTGAAATTGATGCGATTTGTTATAAATAATTTATTCAATCTAGTTTATTAGAAGAAAACAACAGTAATTGCATATGAAAAAGTCATACTAGATTTTATTCTAATATGACTATTTTTTTATTTTAAATTACATTGTTAAAACAAATCTTTCAAATATTCGATGTAAGAAACTTAAGAAATCTCTACCACCAAAGAATGGTATTTGCTTTAGTACAAATGCTATTTGACTAATTACTGGAGCATCTGGGTAGTAATAAGATAATGGAACGAAGACTGCTAATAGGACAAAAATTATGAATAGAACGAGAATTAATCTCTTAAACCACTTAGGAACCAATCCTTTAGAAATTTTTTCAAGTTTTGTAACGTTCTTTTTGTTCTCTTCATGAACAAGCACGACTTGGTTCTTTAGTTCTATAACAATATCTTTCAAAGCTAAAACTTCGGTTTTTAAATCATTAATAACTGCTGAATCAAACTGAGTAACTACTGGTTGAGGAGCAACTTGAACAGCTGGTTCTTGAAGCTTTTCAATTACTTCAATTTTTTCAGGCTCAGTAGGCTTTCTTTCTTCAATAATCTCTGTAATATCTTCGATTTCGATAACACTTTCTATTTCATCTTCTTCATCTACAGCTACGGATTCAAGCTCTACTCCGTCTTCAGTTATGTGTTCTTGGAAATCTTCGACGACATCTTCTTCGATAATCGTGGTATCATCAGCTGTTTGTATACGCTTAGGCATAATTCTAATCTCCTCAAACTCATCAAACATATACTCAATCATCTGATCTTTATTAATATATGCAAAGGCAATGATATCATTCAATCTTGCAAAATCTTCTAGTTCTTTCAGATTAAAATCATTTAAGTCAGCATGAATCTCAGGGATATACTTACCTCGTTCTTTTAATTCTTTGACAATAATCTCCAAAACTTGAATTTTTGTAAGTCTTGTTGGGACCTTGATGCCATACTTCGCACCAATTTGTTTTAGCTCACTGATTGTAGCGCTTAAAACGACTCTTTCAGCAAAAATCACTTTTTCCAACCCGTCAAAAGTATTATTTTCATCATAGATATGTGGTTCTAAGGCTTTATTAAATAATCGAAGTGGAGGTGTATTTTGAAAACGATGTATTATCTTTTCTGCGAAATTACCAACTACTTCCATTGATATTGCTTCTTTTTTTAGATAGGTTATAAATTCTCGCCAAAACTCAGTTAAGTATTTTTTATCGGTTTCTCGATTATTGAACTTAAAAATCTCGTTTTCAAATTGAGTTTCTGAGAAAAACTTTGCCCAAGTTAATCTTGTTAGTCTTCTCGACTCTTCAAGCCTTTCCGGACCTTCCGCGCCTCTTTCTGCATTGCGTAAATTTTCATACTCTTCTTCGAGAATTGGTAATAAAACTCTCTTTAAAGACTTAAAGCGAACTGACCTAGGGAAATTAATATCTAAATCAATCATTAGCTTGGCAATATCCTCACCAGGAATATTAATAAGTTTGTTTACAAGTTCATCATCTAAATAATCGCTATTTAATTTTTGATAAATATCTTGCATTTTTATATCTCCTTTAATGATTCGTTATTGTTGACTTATCATAAACGTATTATAACATAGAAGATTTGATATTAAAATCGATAATTTAATAAAAATCCACAAAACAATAAGGTTTTTGGAGTTTCATTACAATTTATAATAGGGAGATAAACACAAACATTATCAAGTTAAATTAAGTCTTGAAGTTTATAAATGTTTTCTATATCAGGGGATAGTTTTCCATTCTCAATATCTTTTACTAACATGATTACCCGATTATTAAATGGAGTCTCGCAGTTATATTTAAGACCAAAGTTTTTTACTACTCCATTTATATAATCAATCTCAGTTGGTCTACTTTGTGAAATATCTCTCAACATGCTTGATTTAATCAGAGCATGCTTCTTCATTGCGATTGGTAATATAAGTTTTATGAAACCGAACTTGATTTTGCTTTTATAATCAAGAAGTTTTCCAATATTTTTACTTTGAAGTTTCTCAATTGTTATATTAGCAGCCTTCGCAACATCAATTCCTTCTTTAATTATAGCTATTGCAAGCACTTTAGCTAGCTTATGCTTTGAAAGAAATCCAAAGGTTTCTCCAGTGACAACTGAGAGCCCACTAAAAGCGGAATTAATCAGTAATTTAGCCCATCTAGCGCCAATAAAATTTTCTTCGATTTTTACATTACCCATTGAATTTAACATGGAAACTAGATAATCAAAGTTTTCTTGTGAGTTATCACCATACTTGCCTATGCTAAAGGTCAATGTATCTCGGTTAGCTTTTGAAGTTAGTTCACTAACACCACCGCCATGAAAAGTAGCTCCCCAGCTCATTGTACATCCACATGTTCGATTTTCGCCAATAATTTCTGCGATTAACGGCTCAGGCAAACCATTCTGCATTGTACATAAAAGAGATGTTGGTTTTAAGTGAGGTAATAAGCTTGTAACAATTTCTTTGTTATACTTTTGTTTTGTCATTAATAAAACAATATCATAGAACCCAGAAATTTCATTCGGCAGCATCGCTTTTACAGATTGAGTAAATCTTGTTTTTCCAATAATTGTTGCTCCATTGGAATTTAAAGCTTTGACATGATCGCTATTGCGATTGATTAAATCTATTTCATAACCTGCTTTTGTGATATAAGCACCCAATACTGTTCCCATACCACCGGCACCATAAATAGCTACTCTCATTTTATTCTCCTTTTGCTTTATCAGTAATATTAGTATAACACAAAAATCAAATTAGAAAAAACCAATAAATAAGCAAAACAATCCGTATAACTATTGAAACCAAAAAGAAAGGGTGAAAAAAATGAAAAAACTATTTTTAACATTTGCAATCATATTTGCAAGTATAGGTTTACTAGGATGTGTTCAATTAAATTCAGAATACTCTGACTACACTTATTTATCTTTAGAGATGAATCCAGCCATCGATTTTATAATTGATAAGAATGATAATGTTCATACATATCAATTAAGAAATGAAGATGCAGAAATTGTGGCTGCCGGACTTGAGTTGGAAGGTAAAAACTATGAAGAAGCATTACGCTTGTATTTGAATGCCGCAATTCAAACAGGCTATATCGATGTATCAAGAGCTGATGGAGCTGTAATGATTCAAGCTGGCGGAAGAAGTGAAGCTAAAAACAATGCTTTTATGATTAGAGTAGAAAACAAGATCCAAACATTCTTCCAAGAAAATGCAATTGGTGCAGAAGTCCTTAGAAATTCAGAATTCGATGAGGAAGTTATTAATTTGGCGGAAGAAAATAATATTAGTTTTGGGTTTGCAAAAATTGTTTTAGCTTACATGAACGTAAACGAAGAAGCTGTTCTTGAAGATGTATTAGAATTAAAACCAAGAGATATAATTCAATCATTGATTGACGAATCAAATCAATACCTTAACCAATATAGAAATCAGAATCAAATACAAGCTCAAATTATTAAAGATGAAATGATTTCTAGTATTCAAGAACAAGTTCAAGCTCACAGAGATGGAGTTCAAAATGGAACTATCACTCAGCCAGATATTTCAGGGTTAATGGAACAATATCGAAACAGTTTTCGTTCAATGCATGAAAACTATGTTAACAGGAACCAAAACCGTGTTCAACAAGCTAAAGATGCGACGGAATCATCTTCACCTATGATGTTTTCTGTCAATATTAATCCTAGCATAGATTTTCTAATTAACGAAAAGGGTTATGTAATGAGTTTTAAATTGAATAATGAAGATGCGGAAATTGTCGCGGCTGGATTAGAGATGGTTGGTAAGCATTACGAAGAAGCTTTAAAACTTTACCTTAACTCAGCGATTGCTACTGGTTATATTGATGTATCTAGAAGTGATAATGCAGTAATGATTCAAAACTCTGGAGCAAATTCAAAACTTGAAAATGCTTTTATGATTCATAATCAAAAAATGTTGCAAAAATTCTTTTTCGAAAATGCTATAGGAGCAACTTGCCTTTATCAACATCAAATTGACGAAGAAATAATTGCTTTTGCAGAAGAAAACGAAATATCTTATGGGTATGCAAAGTTAGTTCTAACTTATCTTGCAACCGATGAAAACTTAATTTTAAAAGAAGTATTATTACTAACCCCTTCAGAAATAATTGAACTTTTAAAAGCAGATTTTGATGGTTATTTGTTTAGATATCGTAACCAAATCGAAGCAGGCGCTAGAGCCATTAAAGATGAGTTGATAGAAGCGTTAAGATTAAGAGTTCAAACTCATCAACAAGATTTATTGAGAAATAGAATTCAAGAACCAGATATTTCCGGATTACAACAAAGGTACCTTAACAATTATGAAGAAATCCATGAGGGGTTTGTAGTTAGAAACCAGGAAAGACTTCAACAAGCAAAAACTGAGTATAATAAGAAACACTGATATCTTTTTCTCTTAGAAACCAAAGGTCCAATTCGTACCTTTGGTTTTTTATATTAATTCTAATTGGGCTAATTGCACAATATTAACTCTTTTGTTAATTAAAATTAATTTTTTATACCTTTATTAGTTTGAATATGATAATATTTTTATGAGTCTTATTATTTTTCAAATAAATGGAGAGTTGGAAAATGAGTGTATTCTTATGGCTTGGCTTTATGGGCCTTGCAACTTTGTCTGCCTTGCCCTTGGCTAGGCTTGATTTGTTTAGTGTAAACGAGAAGTATAGGTTGTTTAAGTATTTGAGCATCTTAATCTTCTTTTGGACAGTTCTAACAGGAATAAAGTATCTTTCTGGAAATATGAAGGTTGTTTATTATGCAACTCTTTCTGTATATCCTTTGTTATTTTTAATAACGGTGGTTTTGTTTTTGGCTATTATGAAATTTTTAGGTAAGAAGGTATCTAAGTATATTATAGTCTTATTTCCAATTTTCTTTTTGGTTGATTTAACAATGGCTTATACAAACGATTTTCATCAACTGGTGTTAGAACTTAAGTATAGCAGCGGACTTACTTACCAAATGATAAGTACTGCAAATCATGGTGTTTTCTTTTTAATTCATACAGCTGTATGTTATATACTATTGATTTATTCTGCTGTTTCTATCTTAAATCGATTATATGGTAATATGCAAAAAGATAAAGACTTCTTTCCCTTCTTTATAATAGCGGCAGGTATTTTTTTAGGTATTATAGCTAATATCATCCATTTATTTTTTATTAGATTTAAATTAGACCCTACTTATGTTGCTTTGGTTGTTATTGCATCTTTACTGTATTTTGTCTTTTATATACGAGATATTCGATTGCTTATGAGGGCTAGCGGAAATGAGTTTGTTTTAGATAACTTGAGAGAAATGTATTTGCTAGTTAACCAAAGAGGGGAAATAGTTTCTGCTTCAAGCGAACTTAAGGATCGTTTTAACATTAGAGTCGATGAGAATGAAAATTTTGAAGATTTTAAACAAAAGATTTCTGATAAAGTAATTATTTATAAGGATGGTAAAGAGTTGGAGTCAAATTATTATAAAGATAGACTATATTTTCATATGATGGTTAAAGATATTAATCTGCCGTTAATGAAAAGAACAGCTAAGTTCTATCTTTTCTATGATGAGACACAAAATCAGAAGTATATCAATGATTTGAATTATGTTATGACCCATGATTTAATGACAAAAATTTACAATCGAAACTATTTTGAAAAAATTGAGTCACAGATTGAGAAAAATAATCAAAACTATACTTTGATAATGTTTGATTTAGACGGACTGAAGTTATTCAATGATTATCTGGGTCATGAAGCCGGTGATCAATTATTAGTTCGTTTTGCTGATAGTCTCAAAACCGTGGTAAGCAAGTACGAAGGATTGATTCCTATTCGGATGGGCGGAGATGAGTTCTTATTGATTGCATTAAATAAAGATAAGAATGACATTGAGGAAATTCTCTATGATTTGAAAGTAAAAACAACAAGTAATGACTTGCTTAAACACGTTGGTTTTTCTTATGGATACGCAAGTAATAACTTGGAAACTGATGCTTTTAAAAGGGTTTTAAGGGAAGCTGATGCGAATCAGTACGCTATGAAATTAACTAGGAAAGAACAAAAAGAAAAACTTGAAAAACATCTTAAGGTAAATGCAAGAATGTAACTTGCTTATCTGGTAAAGATTTTCTTTGAGGTGACTTATGATCGCATCACGGATTAACAACTTAAGTATCAAAATCAAGGCTAATAATAACTTTCTTCTTTTAGTTATATTTTTTGTTTCTATCTTCACTATATTGATTAAGTTATTGTTTGATATAGATAAAACTGAGGAGTTAATTAGTTTTATAATTATAAGCTTCTTATTTTTTATTGGGGCTTATTTTATAATTAAAGAGTCTGTGAAAGTGCCATCAAAAAAGATCATTTTCTTAAGTTTCGAATCATTGTTTGTGTTTTTGGGTGTTGTAATTACATTCGAGTTTGCTAAAGTGAATTACATAACAGCGGTTATTGCTTCAGCTTTTGTTGGCTTGTTCGCAAGCCTTTTTATTAGAAAATACGCAACCCCAATATACTGTGGGTCTTTTGCAGGGATGAGCTCAGCGATAATATTTAATAGATTTGAAATAATATTAGTTGCTTTATTATGTGCTATCATATATGCTTTCTTTATTACGATTCTAGATGGCTTTGGTGGTAGATTAGGAACAATTGCTTTCTTCTCATCATCTATTACAAGTTTAATTTTTGGGAAAACAACTCTTATGGAATCAGTTAGTATTAATAGTTTTCTCTTAATCTTGGTCTCTATTGCAGGAATACTAATGCCTTTAGTGATTCAGCGTGTATTAAAGCAAACATCAGTCTTTGCATCAGCTTTTCCAAGTCTTTTTCTGGCATTTATCATTTCAATTATAGCCCCAGAACAATCAGTTTACAGTGCTGTTTTTTTTACAGCTAGCTTTGTGGGCATGAGTAGTCAAGACTTAATTTCAAATTACTATAAGTCGCTAATTATAGGTGTTATAGTCGCATTTATTTTTTTAACTTTTTTTAATCACTATAACGGTTTTGGTGGGAAGATGGGTTTAATGGCCTTTATCAGTTTGGTTATTTATATAGGCTTATCAAAAATGCTTATCCAATCAAAAATATATATTAAACAAATTCTTAAAAAGTAATTTTTATTCTGATTAAAGCAACAATTACAGATTAAAATTGACCATTAGGCTATCCAAATATTACTTTTTTTTTGTGTCACGACTCATTATTAACTAGTAAGTCGTTTTTTATTTACTTTAGTTTCTATTATATAATCAAATGGTTTTTATGATATAATTCTAATTAATGAAGGTGATGAAGATGAATATATATGATGTTGTTGTTATCGGTGGCGGAGCAAGCGGAATCATTGCTGCTTTGTCAGCTGATATGAATGGCGCAAAAGTATTGTTGATAGAGAAGAACAATCGGATAGGAAAGAAAATTCTGGTAACTGGTAATGGCAGATGTAATTATACAAATGTTCTACTCGATAAAAAAGACTTTAATAATCCTGAGTTTGTTCAGGGAATACTAGACCAGTTTGATGTACAAGATACAATTGATTTTTTTGACAGTTTAGGAATAAGTCCAAAAGTTGAAGGCGAAGGAAAAACTTATCCGCTTAGTGAACAAGCATCTAGTTTTCTTGATGCTTTTCTCTATGAGTTAAATAGAAGAACTATAAATATCAAGTTGAGCCAAGAAGTGTCTCGTGTTCGTAAAAGAAACGATTTTTTTGAAGTAATAACCAAAGAAGGTGAAAAATTCCAGGGAAGAAGAGTTATCTTAGCAACTGGAGGAATGGCAATGCCTTTAACTGGCTGTAATGGTTCGGGATATGAAATAGCTAAATCTTTTAGTCACAGAATTACTGATGTATTTCCTGCTCTCGTTAAGTTGAAACTTGACTCACCTTACTTAAAACACTTGGCTGGGGTAAAAATTGATAGTGAGGTTAGTTTAATTATCGATGGTAAAGTTCATCAAACAGAACACGGTGACATTTTATTTGCTAATTATGGCATAAGTGGACCAACCATATTAGAAATCAGTAGAAAAGCAAATCAAGCTTTAAAATCCAAACAAAGTGTTGAACTCAAAATTGTTTTGGTTCAATCGTTAGATAGAAACAAAATACTGAATCGTTTAGAAAATTTCGCTGATAGAGAAATTGATCAAAGTCTTATTGGTTTAATTAACAAAAGGTTTATAAATGTACTTATTAAAGAGGCTGGGATAGAAAAAAGCAATAACTTGGTAAAAGATGTTAGCAAACAAAATTTGAACAGATTAATTAACTTATTGTTCGACTGGCGCTTAAAAGTCACTGACAGCCTCGGGTTTGAAGAAGCGCAGGTGACCGCTGGTGGAATCGATGTTAGCCAAGTCAATAATATAACACTAGAATCGAAATTAACAAAAGGTTTGTTCTTTACTGGAGAAGTTCTAGATATAGATGGTAGATGTGGCGGATTCAATTTGCAGTGGGCATGGACAAGTGGATATGTAGCGGCTAAGCATGCTTCAGGGGTGGATTATGATAAGAATAACTGATATTAAACTTAGCCTAGATCAGGCTTTAAACAAGGATGTTGAAAGAGAAAATTTAGAAAAATATTTAATTAAAAAATACAGAATAACGTCTTTAGAAAACTTGTCTATTTTTCGAAAAGCTATTGATGCCAGAAAGAAAGAACAGATTGTTTTTGTATATTCTGTTGATTTGTTAACAAAAGATGAAAATCGCCTTTTAAGGCTAAAAGACAAACAAATACGTCCTATTCAACTAGAGAAATACTCTTATGAAATTGCTGGGAATATTGAACTCGAAACAAGACCTATAATTGTCGGTTTTGGCCCTGCAGGCATCTTTTCTGGTTTAATTTTAGCAAGAGCTGGATACAAACCGATAATCCTTGAAAGAGGACTAGACATTGATTCGCGAGATCGTTTGTTTTCTGATTTTATTAAGACTAGAAGATTTAATCAGTATGCCTCAATTCAATTTGGAGAGGGTGGTGCAGGAACCTATTCTGATGGGAAACTGAACTCTTCCATTAATGATAAGAGATGTCAATTTGTTCTTCAAACATTGGTTGATCATGGAGCCGATCCAGAAATTATTTATGTGAATAAACCACATGTCGGTACTGATAGTTTAAAAGGAGTTATTAAGTCAATAAGAAAAGAGATTATTAATTTAGGTGGCGAAGTTAGATTCGACTCTTTAGTTACCGATTTAAAAATAGTTAAAAACAAGATAACTGAGGTAATCATTAATAACGAATCTACCTTGCAAGCTTCTGTTGTTTTACTTGGAATTGGACATAGTTCTCGAGACACTTTTTTACTAATAAAAAATAAAGGTTTGGTTTTAGAGCGAAAACCTTTTTCAATTGGATTAAGAATTGAACACCCACAGAAATTAATCAACGAATCACAGTATGGCGCTTCAGCAAATCATCCAAGCCTTAATCCGGCAGACTATAAACTATCTTATCATCATGAAAACGGGCGGACAGCTTATACATTTTGCATGTGCCCTGGTGGGTATGTCATGTGCGGAACCTCAGAAGAAGGTGGAGTTGTTACTAACGGAATGAGTGAAAATGCTCGAGATAATATAAACGCCAACTCAGCATTGTTGGTAAATATCAACACGAATGACTTTTCTTCGGATGATGTCCTAGAAGGGGTGTATTTTCAAAGAAATCTAGAAAAAATAGCATTTTCAGTTGCCGGTAAAAACTATAATGCTCCAGCACAATTAGTCGGAGACTTTTTAACTAATCAAGAGGGCAAAAAGATAGGGAGTATTACTCCTACTTATCAACCAGGGATAACTTTTGTTAACTTTAATAACTTATTACCGGATTTTATTTGTTCAACTTTGAAAGCAGCAATTAAGAACTTTGATACAAAGATTAAAGGTTTTGCAAAAAATGATGCTTTATTGACTGGTATCGAAACTAGATCATCCTCGCCTATTCGTATTATTAGAAATGAAGAACATCAGACTAACATCAAAGGTATATATTCAATGGGTGAAGGTGCAGGTTATGCTGGTGGAATCATGTCAAGTGCCGTTGATGGAATAAAAACTGCTGAGCAAATAATCAGAACCTATTTACCCTATAAAAAGTAATGTAACCAAAAAAATGTATAGAAGGTAATTATTTATGGCAGTTCTAATAAGCAAATCTAAAGACCCTTACTATAATCTAGCAACTGAAGAGTTCTTATTAAAAAGTGCTGATTATAATGAAGACATCCTTTTTATATGGAGAGCGGAGAAAGCTTTTGTTTTTGGCCGTAATCAAAATCCTTTCATAGAAATAGCACCTAAATACTATAATCAAGGAATACCAATAATTCGACGTTTATCTGGGGGAGGAACTGTCTATATTGATTCACAAACTATCAACTTCTCATATATTACTCTAGATTATAAAAACAAAATAAATAATTATGAATACTTTCTAGAACCAATAATTAAATTATTAGGTAAATACAATCTAAACATATTGTTTAAACCAAAATCTCACCTTTTTTTAAATGGAAAGAAGATATCAGGCAACGCTCAAGGGCTAATCAACAATAAGCTTCTACATCACGGAACATTACTGTTTAATACCGATTTAGACTTGATACAAGATGCGTTGATTAATCACAATCTAAAAACAGAAGGGCATCATGTTTTATCAAATAAGCAAAATGTGGACAACCTCAAACACTATTTAAACGATTCGTTAGGAATCGAAGATTTAATTGTTTTGTTAATAGATAGTATATGCTATGAGAGAAACATAAATAAGGAGATTAAAGAGATTTCAAAAATGGAATCAAGGCACATCGAAGTCATTGCAGAAGAAAAGTATCGAACTTGGGAATGGAACTTCGGTTTCTTGAAAGAGTTCCAAATTGAGATTGAAGTTGCTAAACAAGAAGTAGGTATTATAGTAAACAAAGGAATTATTACTAATGTTCAAAACTCCATATTAAATTCCTTAATCGGTTTGAAGCTATATAGTGAGGATTATTTTAATATTATTGAAAAACTGAACGTTTAAAAACGTTCTTTTTATTAAAAAAACTAGTAGATACCCTTATGAGTAGTTACTAGTTTTTATATTTTTATATATGGATTGGTTTGTCAATTATACCTAATGCAGCTTCATGGAAAATTTCTGAAATTGTTGGATGTGGATGGATTGCTTTTGCAATTTCATCGGCAGTCCCCTCAAGTTTCATCGTCATTACCGCTTCAGAAATTAGATCGCTGGCATTGTCTGAGACTAGGTGAACACCAATAATTTCGTTGTATGGTAATGAAGTGATTATTTTAATAAAACCCTCCTTCTCTCCAGATGCAAGAGCTTTACCGTTAGCTTGTAATGGAAATTTGGCAGTCTTATACTTAATTCCTTCTGTTTTAGCGGTTTTTTCGGTATAACCAATTTGAGCAATTTCTGGGAAAGAATAGATTGCAGAAGGTATTTGATTATAATCAATTACTTCATTTTTGCCAAGAATATGTGAAATAGCAACTAACCCTTGATGTGATGCTACATGAGCTAACATCGCTTTTCCATTGACATCACCTATTGCATAAACGTTTGATACTGAGGTTTGCAAATATTCATTTACAGAAACAAAATTGTTTTTAAGATCTAAGTTCAAATCTTTAAAAGCATTAAGATTTGATTTCATACCAACTGATAAAAGTATCTTGTCAGTGGATATTTTTTTAGTTTCATCACCTTGTTTATAGGTTAAATCATTCTTACCTATGCTTGTAACTGCAGAATTTGATAAAACTTCAATCTTAGCCTTCTTCAAATGCTTTAACATTGTTTCTCTTACATCATCATCAACTGTTTGAAGAATCTCTGATTCTCTTTCAATGATGGTAACTTTTGTTCCAAAGGCATTAAAAATAGTCGCAAACTCTAGACCAATGACACCACCGCCGATAATTGTAAGATGATTTGGTATTTTTTCTATATCTAATAGTTCTTTACTTGTAACCAAAGATTTGTTTTGATAAGCTTCTTCAAGACCTGGTATTGGCGGTAGAATTGGTGAAGCGCCAGTTGCCAATACAAGATACTTGGATTTTAATATCTCATCATTAACCTTAACTTCGTGATTGTTAACAACGGTTCCTTCTCCAATAAAAACATCAACACCATTTTTTTTAAGAAGCATTTTAACCCCGCCAGTTAATCGTTTAACTATCAAGTTTTTTCTTTTTAATATACTGGTCCAATCAGGTGTAATAACTGATTTGTCCGAGATCTTTATTCCATAATCACTTGAGTTCATTATTTCTAAATAGACTTTAGCGCTTTTTAGTAGTGCTTTAGTCGGAATACAACCCCAGTTTAAGCAAACGCCGCCAATAGCTTGTTTTTCAACTATAGCGACTTTTAAATTGTTTTGAGCAGCTTTTATCGCTGCAACATATCCACCTGGTCCTGAGCCTAATATTATGACATCATAGTTTTTCATATTCAGCACCTAACTCATTAAAAGAAACAAAGGATCTCTTAGATATTTTTTGAAACTAATCATAAACCTACCACCATCAGCGCCATCAATTATTCTATGGTCAAAAGTTAGTGATAAAGGAGCCATGTCTCTAATTACAATCTCATTATTAATAACTACAGGCTTTTTCGTTATTTTCCCGATTCCCAAAATAGCTACTTCAGGATGCTTGATAATTGGAGTTCCAGAAATTGCATCAAAAGCTCCAAAATTTGTGATTGTTATAGTTCCATTTTGTAAATCACTTAGTTTAATCTTTCGATCTTTAGCTAATGTGGATAATCTTTCTATTTCCGTAGCTAATTGATAGATAGACAGTTGATCAGCGTTTTTAATATTTGGAACAATTAATCCGTCTGGAGTATCAACTGCTATGCCGACATTAATATTTGCCCGATAGATTATCTCCTCATTTTCTTGATCAAAAGAACTGTTAAAAACAGGATATTCTTTAATTGCCTTTGTTAATGATTTAATTATGAAAGGCATATAAGTTAGCTTCACGCCTTGTGTTTTAGCCTTTTCTTTGTATTTATCTCTTACTTCAACCAGATCAGTTACGTCTAACTCATCTATTAATGTTGTGTGAGGTATTACTTGCTTGGACAATGTCATAGCTTTAACAACACTCTTTCTCAGAGTTGAAATCTTTTCGCGATAATCGCCATTGTTCTCTACAAGCTTTGGAAGTTCTATTAAAGGATTAGAAATCACTTTTACATTATTATTGCTTTTAAAGCCTTCAATATCTGTTTTTAGTACACGGCCATTTTCACCAGATCCTTGTACTTTTTTAATATCGATTCCCATATCACTTGCCATTTTTCTAGCAACAGGAGTAGCTAAAACTTTTTTAGAATTGTCTGTATTAGTTTCAAACTCATAAGATGATTCAATCACTTCATCAGATACTTCAAGTTTTCCTACAACTCCTGCCTCATCACTTTCATCGTTGGGTTTTTCATTTGAATCAGTTTTTCCCGCATTATCTGCATTACCTTCTCCTTCATCAATTATTGCTAATATTTCTCCAACATGGACAATTTCCCCAACATTTGGTCCCAGTTTTACTATCTTTCCATCCACTGGTATAGGTATCTCGGCATTAATTTTATCAGTTTCAATAACAACTAAAGTCTCACCTTCTTTTATTTTGTCACCAACTTTAAAACTATATTCAAGAATCTTTCCTTCGTGAATTCCTTCACCGATATCTGCAAATTTAAATTCAAACATTTTTATACCTCCAATTAGGGCTTAAAAGCCATCAGGTTCTTAATTTCATAAGTTATTTGTTCTGGACTAATGATAAAGAAGTCTTCTCCCTTAGGTAGTGGAACAGTTATATCAAAACCAGTTAATCTCTTTGGCGCAGCTTCTAAGTATACAAACGCTTTTTCATTAACCAAAGAAATAATCTCCGCAGCAGGACCAAATGACTTAACAGCTTCATGTACAATCAGAATACGGCCAGTTTTCTTCACTGAGTTTATTATAGTCTCGGTGTCAAGTGGTGATATTGTCCGTAAATCAATTAACTCAATATCAACTTCTGGAACCATAAGTATAGCTTTTTCTACTTCTCTAACTAAAGCTCCCCACGCAATTACAGTAAGATCATTTCCTTTCTTTACTATCCTAGCTTTGCCGATAGGAACTTCATATGTTTCATCTGGAACTTCTTGTTTAAAAGCGCGATAAATCCTTTTTGGCTCCATAAAGATTACAGGATCAGGATGATTGATAGCAGATAACAATAATCCTTTAGCATCATATGGTGTAGAAGGAATTACCAGTTTTAAACCTGGGATATGAGCGTATAAGGTTTCGAGGCTTTCTGAGTGATGCTCCAAAGCTTTAACTCCGCCACCATATGGCATTCTGATGACAAGTGGTAAATGATATTTTCCTCTTGAACGATTTCTAAACCTCGCTACATGGGTAACAATCTGATTATATGCAGGTAAACTAAATCCAGAAAACTGCATTTCTACAACCGGTTTTAAACCATTAACAGCCATCCCAACAGCACTTCCGACAATTGCGGCTTCAGAGATAGGTGTATCAAAAACCCTCTCCTCACCATATTTTAATTGTAAACCAGCAGTTGTTCTAAAAACTCCACCTTCAAAACCAACATCCTCACCATATACAACAACTGATTTATCATTATCCATCGCTTGATCTAAAGCTTCATTAATTGCTTGTAACATTGTTTTATTTGCCATTTTACACACCACCTTTATTTAAGTACTCTTTATAATTAGCATATTGCTCTTCTAAGTTAGGCGTCATCTTTTCATATGTATATTTAAATATTTCTTCCAACTCAACACTACCAGTTTCTTCAACTTGTTTAAATGTATTTAAGACGTTTTGTCTATGCTCTTCATGGAGTTCTTCATTTTGTTTATCTGACCAAATCTTTTTATCAATCAAATACTTTTTGAACCTAGCAATAGGATCTTTCTTCAACCACTCTTCAACTTCTTTATCTTCACGGTAAAGTTTTGGGTTATCAGAGGTTGTATGTGGTCCAATCCGGTAGGTTATGGCTTCAATAAGTGTAGGTCCTTCTCCTTTAATCGCTCTTTCTCTAGCCGTTTTTACCGCTAAATACATAGCTAAAGGATCGTTTCCATCAACTTGAATTCCCGGGATGCCATAAGCAATCGCTTTTTGTGCCAATGTTTTTGCTTTAGTTGCTTTATGTCTTGGTGTTGAAATAGCATACTGATTGTTTTGAATAACTGTAATCATTGGCAAATCAAAAGTAGCCGCAAAGTTCATGCCTTCATGGAACTCGCCATGACTGGTACCACCATCACCAATAAAAACTATTGCGACCTCGTTTTTTTTCTTAAGTTTACTTGCATACGCTATTCCTGCAGCATGATTAATCTGCGAACCAATAGGGACATTAATAGGCAAAACTCTAACGCCGTCATCAAATCTAGATCCTCTTTCGTTGCCATACCAATATAGAAAAGCTTGTTCTAAAGTTACCCCTTTATACAACATAGCATTAAACTCTCTAAAAGCTAAAACTAACCAATCATCATTTTCTAAAGCGGCCATTGGCCCTACTTGAGCGGCTTCTTGACCTATATTAGGGGCGTAGGTCAACATTCGTCCCTGTCTTTGAAATTGTAAGGCTTTTTCGTCAGCCACTCTACCCAAAACCATTGTTTTATACATTTTGATTAGAACATCTTTGGGTATTTTTGGCTCTAATTCTTTATTAACAACACTTCCATGTTGGTCTAGTATTTGTAAAATCTCACCTTTTAAAGGGTCAAAATTTTCGAATAACATATTGTTTCCTCCTTAGTAATATCTGTATGATTTTGTCTATTTCACACACTTATATTATAAGGTATTTAACAACTATATTATACGAATTTGCTCTATAAGTTAGTTATTGCTAACTGTATGAGCTTATCTTAAAAAACAAAAAAAACCAAACCAACCGGTTTGATTCATTTCATTTAATGATTTATTTACTAATATTTAAAATCAAGTCAAGATTAGTTTGTATCTTTTTGATAAGACCTTTGTATTGACTGCTTTTATCGTTTTTAAGAAGACTCAGTAACTCTTCACTGTATTCAACTGCCAAATCATATGATTCAATACTGATGCAGTAATCAATAACCTTATCTAAAAAATCAATTAAAGTTGGATAACCATTGGTTATTTTTCTTGCCGATGCTTCTCGAAGAAGTATAATAGCTTTCTGATATTCTTTAATCGCTCTGTTCTCATCATTTACACTTGCATAAGCAATCGCTGAAACTAAAAGTGTTTTACACAGGTTAATAACGTAATATGAAAATCTTGTTTTAATAAGCCAATAGTAGATAGGAATACTATTATCGCTAAAAGCAATAGCAGAGGTATAATTTTCTTCCAATAAAGCAATCTCTGCTAATTGTTGATAAACATAAGCATATTTGCCGCCATACTTCTCAGGGTTCTTTGTCGCTAGGTCACCTAAGTTGGTAGCTGCTATATTATATATCATTTCTGCATCAAAAAACTCTTTTTGATAGAAGTATCTATCAGCTAGTTCAATAGAACTATTAATCAGAAAAAACTGATATCTAGATTTATCTTTCTCACTTGCTTTTTGAAAATAATCAATTGATGCTAAATGATTTTTCTCGTACTGAAAATCTTGCTCCAAATCACGATAAATCTTAGCAAGATTATCATAACATACACCCATCTCAAAATTATAGGCATCACTGGTTCTAGAATAGTTTATGAAGATATCTAATGCCTCATCAAAAGTCTTTATTGCCAACTCGAGTTTTCTTTCTTTTATATACAAATCACCAAGTTTTAATAAATCATAAGGAAGGATTTTATCTTCAGAAGCAGTTGGCAATTTTGATCTGAGTTCAATCGATTTGAGCAATAAACTTTTGTCATAGACACCTTCTAAATCATACTTATAATTAACAACTCTTGTAAGTATATCAGCGTAGAACTCTTTTTTAATATTACTGTCAGAAAGTCTTTCAATAGTCTCCTTGGCTGATATAGCGGATTTTAAAGCTTCATCAACCCTATTTAACTTATGATAAACTCCTGCAGTTTTAAAGTAGTTTTTTGCTAAAACACTGTAATCATCAAGCAGTTTCTCTTTTGATAAGTGAAGCAATAGATCATTTTCATTAAGATAGTATTCTAATGACCTGTCATACAAATAATCATCTTCAAACATTGAAGCTATTTTTTGCTGTAAATCTGATAACAAGATAAGGTTTGATTTCTTTTTCTCAGTAATCTTACTCTCAAGAATTTTTTCTGCTTGTAAATAGTATTCTAAAGCTTCATTATTTCTTTTCAATGCTTTTAAATCATCGGCAAACATAATGTAATTCTCAGCAATTTCTTCATCGGAAACTGATGAAAAATGGATTTTTTCCTTATAATAAGCATACAAAATATCATAAGCTTTATTATATTCGCCTTTATCCCTAAGAAACTTATGGTAATTATAATGAAAATATAGTGATAGATAATAATTTAACTCAATTGTCATTCCTACATTATAAATATTATCGATCTCATCTAACTCAACATTTAAAACCTCTCTGACGGATATAGCAATCTCTAATAACGAAAGAAAATCATATGCATCCTCAACATCGAACTTCGCTATTAAAGCTTTCTTGTTGTCATTAATCCATTTTATATTTAAAACCAAGAAAGCAGCTTGATGCTGCTTATCTTTTATCAAGTTTTGACAATGGATTAAAGTTTTTCTCATAATTTATGAGTATCCTTGTGTTCTTTCATCATCATCGAAGTAATAATCTTCCAACCACTCTTTCGCTGGTGGATAACCATTATCATAGCTCATTGTCATCCAAGTTAAACATTCATACATATCCTCTTCAACTTCAAGACCTTCTTCATACATAATCGCTAAGTCATATTGTGCTTTAGGATCTCCATCTTCGGCAAGTTTAAGAGTATCATAAAACAATTTCGAACTTTTCATATTCTACCTCAATCAAATCTTGCATCGTTAAGCAATCCCGGATATGCCCAATCGATATCATGATCATTCTTTAAAATTTCTTTTAGTTTTGGCCAAAACAAATAGACATAGCCCATTCGACCTGGTTCACCAACTGCCTCATGCGTTTTTGCTTCAGCTTCAACATAAACATCAGTATACTTCTTGGTTTTCTCCACTGGATCTGAGTTGATGTACTTAGCATGGTTTTTAACTTGAGATTTAATTACCTTAGTATCTAATCCGTCAAGTCTAGAAGCAAAGTTAAGAATATCTTCATTAATGTTTGATAAGTAAGCAATCAATCTTGCGTAAGTGTTTTCTAATTGTTTAATGTCATTATTGATGCGATATGCATTGATTAATTCTAGATATGTATCGTATACGTCTTGTAAAGAACCAAATAGTTTCAAATGATCAAGCACTTCTTCATATTTCTGTATTTTCCAGTCGTCTACATTCTTAATTCTTTTTAGAAGCGGTAGCATTTTTAAAGTATTGTTTTTGTTAGTTTTAAAAGGATAAACATCTCTTAAAAAACTATTAGCAATTGAGTATGCTTCTACTAAGTCGCATAAATCTTCTTCAGTAACTTGAAACTTTTCACAAAAAGTAATCAGTTTTAAAGCAATCTCGTAAGCTTTCTTGGAGTCTCTTACTTGAATAGCTTCTCCTAAAGCGGTTATCTGTTCATGTTTAAAGTTTTCTTTTAAGTTCTCCATATATATAGTTATCCCCCTTAAGTGAAATCTTTCACAAAATATGCTTTATGGTACTTGCCTTTTATAAAATCTTGATACCTTATCCCGTAGTTAATAACTCCGTCTAATGATTCCAAAAAGTCAATCTCTTCATTTTCTAGTGGATCAAACTGGAAAAGAAGAACATCGCTCTCGTTAAAGTCTTGATTTATCTCGGCTGGTCTTCCTAACAACTTCATCCCTTCAACAAAAGCTAATTTTTCAAAATACATGATAAACATATTGTAATCGTAGTTAATATCATATCTTTGCAAATGCTCTATCTTCGGGTCATAGATAACCCTTCCGTTCTCGGCGTTTTCATCAATCAAGAAGTAGATTGTACCAACTTGAACAGGAAAGCTATCTGGTGGAAGTTCTGCAAGATTTAGTTGTCCTAAACAAAATTCATTTTTGCGAATCTTCTTTAAACATTTTTTTGAAATGTCTGTAGGCCCAAGGATTCTTGACAGGTTTTCTTCAGGAAACACATCAACTTTTTTTAATCTAATTTTTATTGAGTTCATAATCACTTCCTCAAAAACTCATATTTTCTAATTGGCATTTCATCAGAAAAATCAATCTCGTGTTTAAAAAAGTCTGTTATCTTATATTTTCCTGCTAGATACATTTGATAAAAACCTTCAAAATCAAAACAACGAGTTTTCTTGAGTTTATTCTTCTCTAATTTGATTGGTTCAAAACCTTTAAACACTTGATAATCATCAATATCAGGCAGATAAGTTATAAATGGATAGTTTCTTCCTTGAAGAACCAATGCTTGACCTTTGTTTTTGTCTAGCATTTGAAGCTGGCTTATCGAGATTAAAGGTTCTTCCTTATCAAAAACCATTCTTTTACCACATAATGTTTGAATCTCTTCAAGTAACGCCTTCTCTCTAGATGTTAAAAATATCCAGTTTGTACAATTGCCTTTAATAGTCTGCGCTTCCTCTTGATAGATGTTGAATAATTGTTGCTCGGACTGCACAATTAGAAAGAAGCGCATATTACGACTTCTTGCAGCAGTAATTATCGAAGGCATATCAGTAATTTCTGGCATATTTGCAAACTCATCTAAGACAAAATTTACTCTCACTGGCAGTAATCTGTTTTTCGTTTTAATTGCTTCATCAATTAGAATCTCATAGCTTTGTTTTATAAAAGAAGAAGCTAAAAAATGCAAGGTAGTTTTTTCATCAGGTATGATTAAAAATATTGCGGTTTTCTTACTTCCAATATTTGTTATATCATAATTTGTTTCAGATAGCATGGCAGTTAATGATTGAGAGTTCATAAATGGAGATAACATTGTATCAACAGTTCCTAGGATGCTCTTTCTTGTATTATCAGCGTTTAACAAAGTAGACAACATCTTTATTGCTGCTAGTGATTGTTTTGGTAAATCTTTAACAAACTTTGCTAGATTGGATAAATCTATCTCGTTTGTTTCATGTGCATAAGCGGCCATAACAACAACGCTTTTCATATTTACATCACTAGGATTTATCGCTAACTCAAATAGTAGCAAGATAATTCCTACAATATAGTTTGAAGCAGTAATTTCCCAATAAGGATCTTTCTCACTTCTAACCTTAGCTTTAAGAGTATTAACAAAATCAGTAACCATTTCAGTCGCTTTATCATACTCCTTGGCTTTATAATAACTATAAGGTTTAGCTAAAGGATTCCAATACATATTGCTTTTCTCTGGTTCACGAAAATTTAAAACTTGAATATCATACCCTTTAGATTTAATGTATCCCGAGTTCTTTTCTAACAATTCCCCTTTAGGATCTGTTATTATCATTGATTCATTCGCATGAGCCAATATGTTTAACAAAGGCATACAAAATAGTCTAGTTTTTTTAGAACCAGTAGAACCAAGTATTAAAGTGTGATTATCTTGTTCATCAACATAGGCTATTTTACTGTTTGAAATAATCGGAACTCCTGATTCGCTCGAGGAACTATCTTCAAGGTTGATTGCTTTTAACTTGGTTTTCATTTCTCCTTCAGTCGCAAACCTAGATCCAGTAACCAATTGTCTTAAATACATATTATACTGATGATCATCAACAACCATCGTTTTTAAAGTTTTGGCCATTATTCTTCACCATCATAGTCTTTCTTTTTATAGAAACCACTTTTAAATCTCTTTAACCATTGCCCTTTAATCGAAAAATAATCTAAATCTTCTATTGAAACAGTGTTAATGTTTCCGTTCAACTGACTATATTTTTTATAAGTAATATCTTTTGCGAGATTCTTTATTGTTTTTAAGCCATTAAAATTTGTTTCTTTAATAAGTGAGCCAATCATTTCTACAAGAATAGGTTTGCCTTTTGTATCAAGTGTTAATCCTAGCAATTTCAAATAATCACTTAGTTTTTCTACTAACGATTCAGAAGTGTTTTGTTTAACTTGAATCTTTTCAATTCGAATGATTGATGAGATAACAGCTTCACAGTCTTTAACATGATTTGGTTTTTGACAATTTGTGATAAAAATAATCATTTGAATATCGTCTCTTTTGATTAAGTAATGAAGAAATCTGATGAACCGCTTATCATCACATGCTAGTTTTTCAACCCAGTCAGTTATATCAATTGCCAATACGCCAGCAAATGGTTCACCAAATTGTGAAAGTCCATGTTCAAGAAGATTAAATAATCGCTCAAAAGCATCAAAAGAGTCTTTGTCCTCTTGATATTCCAGCAAAAACTCAATCGCTTTTCTTTGATTAGAAAATGGCATTAAACCGAGTTCAAATAATTTGTCAGCTAAAACTTCAATGAGATGACTTGTTCCACAACCTGGTGTAACGACAAACAGATAATTAGGAATAATGATTTTTCCATCTTCAAGATGATCTTTAATATTGTTGGCCACGATTTCCCAAGTTTCCAGCATCTCTTTTACCTCGATATATCCTGGCAGGTTTAGTAAATCAGAATAATCAGATTTGAACACTTAAATACCCCCTTATAATAACTGCGTATATGCGATAATTATATAATAAATCAATGATATAATAAATATCTCTAATAAAAATAGCTTAGAAGATTTCACTAAGGCATATAGTTTGAAATATTGTTGTGAAAATGGTATAATAATAACGAAAATAAATAGGAGGAGTATTAAAATGAAAAAAGAAATTGAATTATTAAATCAATATGTTGCAGATTTATCAGTTATGAATGTTAAACTACATAATTTGCATTGGAATGTAACAGGAAAAAACTTTAAAGCAGTTCACGAGTTCTTAGAAGGTCTTTATGACGCTTTATTTGAAAGTTATGATGAGATAGCTGAAAGAATTAAAATGATTGGCGAATATCCGTTAGCATCTATCAAAGAGTATGTGAAAATCACAAAAATTGATGAGTTGGAAAGCGTTGATATTGAAGCGACAAAAGCATTTGAAATTGTAAAGAAAGACTTTATTTACTTGAAAGATTTAGTAATTAAAGCGAGAGCTGCAGCTGATGAGGTAGATGATTTTGGGACTGTTATGATCTTAGAAGAGCACGTTGCAGGTTACGATAAAACTCTATACTTCATTAATCAATCATTAAAATAATCTAATCGATTAAAAGCAACCTTACCGGTTGTTTTTTTATGCAAGAATGTTTTACTCAGACAAAAATATGGTATAATCAAATTAATGAGGTGAGAATATGGTTATAGGAAATATTAAGGATTTAGTTGCTAATAATATCATTCATTCTGATGTTAAAAATGCGAAGATGAAAGTGTTAATCTCTTCAGAAAACGGTTGGGATGATTATGTGATGAGAGTTTTAGAAGTTGACAAAGAAGGATTTACTCCAAAGCATTCACATCCATGGCCACACATCAATTATATTATTTCTGGTGAGGGAGTATTAATGATAGATGGTAAGGATAATCATGTGAAATCAGGTTCTTATGCCTTTGTGCCGGCCAATACACTCCATCAATTTAGAAATGTTGGAAACGAAATGTTCAGGTTTATCTGTATTGTTCCAAAAGAAGGGCATAGATAGTTGATTACCGAGATTAAATGCCTTACAAATCTATAAAACCCAAAAAATTAAAAAGTGATTTTATCCCTCAATTTAGAGGAATAAGCAAGTAATTTTACTTGCTTTTTCTTTTTTAATTTATCAAAAATATTTATTTAAGTAGTTGGTCACCTGATTAATTTAACGAAGTTAGATTGCAATTAAAGGAGCATTATTCTTGAAAATAATTCGAATTCGAAATATAATGATTTCATAAGGTAGGTAATATTTATGAAAAAATTAACTGGTTTGCATCATATAACCGCAATTACAAGTAGCGCTGAGAAAATATACGATTTCTTTACTTATGTACTAGGTCTAAGACTAGTAAAAAAAACGATTAACCAAGATGACATTAACACTTATCATCTATTTTTTGCTGATGATATTGGTAGTCCCGGTACTGATATTACTTTCTTTGATTTTAAAGATATAACTAAAAATAAGAAGGGCAGCGATGAAATTGGTAGAATCGGTCTTAGAGTTAAAGACAACCAAGCAATTGATTACTGGAAAAAAAGATTGGATCACTATAAAATTTCTTATCGTTTTATCAATAATTTGTTTGATAGAATGTCGATTTTTTTTGAAGATTTTGATGGCCAAGAGTATGCGTTGTTTTCTGATCAAGGTTTAGACGGTGTTGAAGCCGGGATTCCTTGGAAGAATGGTCCCGTACCAAATGAGTTTGCAATAATAGGTTTAGGGCCAATTTTCATTAGGGTAAAAGAACTAGAAAGAATGAAAACTGTATTAACCAAGTATTTAAATATGAATTATGTCGCTAATCAAGAACGCTATCATCTAATCACAATGGGTTTAGGCGGTAATGGTGCCAGTATAATTCTTGAAGAATCAACTGACTCACGAGCTTGGCAAGGTTATGGAGGAGTCCATCATTTAGCATTCCGAGTTGATGACTTATCAGAACTTCATATGTGGGAACATCATTTAGATAACATAAAAGCAAGACACTCTGGTGAAGTTGATAGATTCTATTTTAAATCACTATATACGCGGCTTTATCCGAATATTTTATTTGAGTTTGCTACAGATGGGCCTGGATTCATTGATGATCAAGAAGAGTATGAAATTTTAGGCGAAACTTTAGCTTTGCCTCCAAGGTTTAGAAACCAAAGAGAAACTATCGAAAAAATAGTAAGGCCGATAGACACAGTTAGAAGCACGAAAACATTTGAAAAGGAGTATTTCTAATGAAAAATCTTAAGACAATAACAGTACTATTTAGAGCTTACAATTCTTTAGAAAAAACAATTAAAGAAGATGTCTTCAAATATGGCATCAATGTTTCTGAGTTTGGAGTTTTAGAAGCTTTGTATCATAAAGAGAAACTAAGTGTAAAAGGTATCATTGATAAAGTGTTAGTTCCTAATAGTTCCATGTCATATGTAATTGAAAATCTGGTTACTAAAGGGCTTATATATAAAATCCAATCCCCCAAGGATAAAAGAAGTTTTGACTTATCTTTATCAGAAAAAGGAAGAAGTTTTATGGGGGAAATATTCCCATTACATCTATCAAGCATGAGAGATATCCTAGATGTTTTAGATGAAGAGGAAGAAAAGATTCTTCAAAAAGCTCTTATCAAATTAGGCAAAGCCGCGAAAGAAGAAAACAAATGAAATACCACTATATTAATAAGTCAAATACTAAACTAATTATCTGTTTACATGGCACGGGTGGTGATGAAAAAAGTCTGATTAGAGTTGTTGAGCGTATTGATGATAAGGCTTCTGTTTTAGGGATAAGAGGGAATATTGTTGAAAACGGTTTGAATCGCTTTTTTAAAAGAATTAAACCAGGAGTGTTTGATTTAGAGAGTCTTGTTTATGAAACAAATAATCTAAAACATTTTATTGATAATTTTGTAGAAAATCATAAGTATCTACGAGAAAATGTAGTAGTAATCGGCTATTCTAATGGAGCTAATATTTTAGCATCGCTGATTCTGTCGTACGGGAAAATTATTAAATCTGCAATCTTAATGCACCCAATGGTTCCTTTCCGAAACGGTAAAAACCAAGACTTAGATAGAATGGCAATTTTGATAACTGCAGGAAGAACTGATCCAATGGTAAGTGAAGATGAAACTATTGAATTAGATAGTATTATGACCCAAGCAAATGCTGAAGTTAAAACAGTATGGCAAGATACTGGCCATGAGATTACTTTAACCGAAATAGACTTAATAAAACAATGGTACATTTCTAATACTTAGATTTAATAAATACTATTCTTTTTCTAATTTTTTATCACAAATTAACTAGTTCTTCTCAGATCAATATTTCATGGCACTCTTTACCTAAAAAGTGAGACATTTTCAAATACACACCTTTTGTGATATAATGAAATGGTATAGTTTTAAGAAAAGTAATATAAGGAGAGTGATAGTATGAAATTGGAAAAACGTACAGAATCTTTAAGGGATGTAAGAGATATGAACAAAATCCCTGGAGTTGTGTTTGGAAAATCAATCGATTCTGAATCGATTCAAGTGGATGAGAAAGAGTTTAATGAAGCATTTAAGAGGTATGGTTTCACACAAGCTTTTGATGTTAAGCTCGGAAGAAAAAAACTGAATGTAATTTTAAAAGACATTCAAAGACATCATATCAACAACAATCAAATTCTAAATATCAAATTACTAAAAGTAATGGCTGGCGATATCATTAAAGCCAATCTACCAATCAACTTAATTGGTAAAGGGTTAATTGAAAAACCAGGAGTAATGGTTCAACTAATTTCTGACGCAGTTGAAGTTGAGTATCAAGTTGGAAACGAAATCAACCATGTTGATTTAGATGTTTCGAAGTTGAAAATTGGCGATTCTATCAAAGTATCAGATGTTATTTTTCCTGAAGGCGTAAATGTTATCGATGATTTAGATAAAATGTTAGTCAATATTACTGAAACAAAATATGTTCCTGAGGAACAACCAGAAGAAGAAGTTGACCCAATGGATGTTGAAGTAATTACTGAGAAAAAAGAAGAATAAAGTAAAAAGTCATATTAGGTTTTTTTAAATCTAATATGACTTTTTTATATATTATTTTTTCGATAGTCGCTAGGAGAGATTCCCGTAAACTTCTTAAATGAGTTAGAAAAATGAGAACTATTAGCGAAATTTAAGATATTAGCAATATCGAGTATATTATTGTTGGTTTGTTTCAAGAGATTTTTTGCTTCCTGAATTTTTAGTTTTATGATGTATTCAGAAATAGTGATTTTCATTTCTTTTTTAAAAATTCTTGAGAGATGTTCTTTGGTAATAAACAAATCTTTTGCTATATCATCTAAGGAGATTTTGTTAGTTAAATTCTTTCTAATGTAAAGGACAATTCTTTTTATGTTATTACTATACTCAAGCAATGTATAATCTCTAACGGCTTTTGCATATGTGGTAAGGATTCTTTGCGCGACCTGCTTAAGTTCGGATGAAACACTAATTTTATTTATATAAAACTTTATATTGTTGGATATTTTATAAGCCAAGAATCGGTCAACACCAGCTAAAATGGCTTCACGATTGCATAATGCATCGAATATCATCAAGTTAGTTTTCATGTTAGTAAACGAGTTGTTTTTATAGATAACATGCTGATTTGAAATTTGTTGAAAATCAAAAGTCAAAGACGATTCTACGTCACCATTCTTAACGATATTAAGTAAAGTTTCTTCAACCTTTGAACTTAATTCTATCTGACTAGCAGTTAATTCGTGAGAATTTCTTGAGTTTGCTGGATTGCTTTCGATTCGTTTAACTTGTATATTGTGTATCTTCAAGTTTTCCGGATCAATCATATCCAATCCGTTCAGAACATTTACAATAAGACTTTGTTGAAACTCAGTAAGAATTTTCAATGAGTTGTAAAAGTTTTCAATCATCTCAGCTTCTTCATTTATTAAACGGAACTTATAGATAATCTTCTCCACAAGGTTATGATAATCATCATTGATAAGGAATGGCCCTATCAATACGTTTTTCTTTCCAATGTATAAAGAAAGAAAAACAAGATGGTAATCATCTTGAATACGAATGACGCGACTGTCCTTATGATTTTCAATCACTGATTGTTTTTCGGAATGGATTTCATTGTTAAATGAAGGCGGTAAAATCAGTTGATTCGTTTCATACACTTTTAAGTTGTTTTCATAAATAGAAAAAGATATATTTGTCATGTAGTAAATATTATACGTAATCTTTTCTAATTTCATAATACCCATCCTTACTAACTAATTATAGAAAAAAACATAAAAGATGTCAATAATATACCGAAAAACATCAAAATGATGTTTTTCAATCTTTGGCCTTTGGTGATGTGATAATTTTACGAGTGTAGAAAAAGACCGCCTAAAGCGGTCTAAATTCATTATATAATAAAATTGCCATTCTTAAAGATTTGCACTTTCTTTCCATCTTTAGTTGTTCCAATGATATTCATGTCTTCACTACCGAACATAAAATCTGAATGTGACATTGAGTTATTATATCCTAATTTTTCTAATTCTTTGATGTCCATAGTAGTTCCGCCTTTGATATTCATCGGATAAGCTCTTCCTAGAGCAAGATGACATGAGGCGTTTTCATCAAACAATGTGTTAAAGAAAAGAATATTTGCTTGTGAAATTGGAGAATTGTGACTTATTAATGCTACTTCACCAAGGTATGAACTACCTTCATCGAACTCAATTAGATTCTTTAAAGTTGGTTTTTCTTTTTTTGCATCATAATTAACAACCTTACCATCTTTAAACTCCAGCCAAAAATCTTCAATCAAATTACCTTGGTACTCAAGCGGTTTTGTTGCTACAACTTTTCCGTTTACACCAAATTTATGAGGCATTGTGAAACTTTCTTCAGTTGGTATGTTAGGGTTGAAGATTACTCCTGTTGTAGCTGTCTCTTGCCCTCCTGACCAAACATGATTATCAACAAGTTTAATTGTTAAATCGGTGCCTAATGAGTTGCTAAAGTGTAATGAATCAAATTGATAATCATTAAGAATCTTATTATGTGACATTAATGATTGGTTATGCTTGTTCCATTCTTCGATAGGGTCAGTAGACTCCTTAACTCTTGAAGCTGCAAAAATTGCGTCCCATAAAGCTTCTTCAGCTTCGTCTTCAGGTAAGTCTGGGAAAACTTTCTTAGCCCAAATTGGATTTGATGCGGCTATAATTGTCCATTGACTTCTGTTTCCCATCATATGTTCGCGATAAAAACCAAGCGCTTTACTTGATGCGATACCAGCTGCTTGAACTTTTCCTGGGTCAAGGCCTTGGTTTGCTCCAGGAATGGGTGAGACAATTGAGACCACACAAGCGCTATTATCGACAAAATAACGCATTCTATCAATAGCGAACTGAGGAATGTCTTGTAATGAATCAATAGTTTCATATTCGTATGAATATCGGCCAGATAAATCGTCTCTCCAGTTAATAAAAACTTTTTTAGCACCAGCTTCATAGGCGTATTTCGTAACTTTTCTCACGATGACTGCGGCCTCGGTAGGCGCATTAACTACAACGATTTGATCCTTTTGAACATTAGCTCCTATCTTAACTGATAAGTTAGCTAGTTTTTCTAATAAAACATCTTTTGGCATAATACTTTTCCTTTCCGTGCATTTAATGAAATTATTATAACATACTAATAGGCAATATTAAACCTATCTTTATACGAGATTATAGATTATTTCCATCTCATGTGATTTTTTAAAAATCGATGTGATATAATCTAAATAGAGATTATATTGAATAATACTGGAGGATAGATAATTGGAAAATAGAGTCTATGTATCATGGGATTTCATCGAAGAATTTATGATTAAAGCTTTTGAAAAGATTGGCGTACCCAATGAAGAAGCGAGAATATGTGCAGATGTTTTAATTGAAAGTGACAGAAGAGGAATAGAGAGCCATGGAGTAAACAGGTTTAAACCTATCTATATTGATCGAATCAATGCTGGAATACAAAATCCTGTAACAAAAATTGAAATTCTAAAAGAAACTCCTACAACAGCTGTCCTTGATGCCAATCATGGTATGGGAATGGTTGTTAGTGTCAAAGCAATGGATTTAGCAATAAGCAAAGCCAAGAAGTTTGGTATGGGGATGGTTGCGGTTAGAAACTCTACTCATTATGGTATTGCCGGATATTATGCAACTATGGCAACTAAAGCCGGAATGATTGGTATTACTGGAACTAATGCTCGGCCTTCGATAGCACCAACTTTTGGTGTGGAAAATATGTTAGGAACAAATCCCTTGACTGTTGGATTACCAACAGATGAAGAGTTCCCTTTTGTACTTGATTGTGCGACCAGTATTACTCAAAGAGGCAAAATCGAATATTATGCAAAAATAGGTGCTGATACACCTTCTGGAATGGTTGTCGGAAGAGACGGTCTTCCAAAAACCGATTCATTGCAGATTTTAAAAGATTTAGTTAATAATCAAGCCGCACTAACTCCATTAGGGGGAATTGGCGAAGAACTAGGCGGATACAAAGGCTATGGGTATGCTACGGTAGTCGAAATTTTAAGCGCTGCACTTCAAGCTGGTAGTTTCCTAAAAATGTTGGATGGTAGAGACGACAACGGAAATCTAAAACCTTATAGTTTGGGCCACTTTTTTATTGCTATTGATACAGAAGCTTTCTTAGGATTAGATAGTTTTAAGAAAACGGCAGGCGATATACTTCGAGATTTAAGAAGAAGCGAGAAAGCTCCAGGGAAAGAAAGAATCTTTACTGCAGGAGAGAAAGAGTATCTATCTTGGCTGGAAAGAAAGGATAAAGGAGTTCCGTTGAATCAAGCTTGCATTAAAGACATAATTGAAATCAACGAGAAACTATGCTTGAATATGGAACTACCATTTGAAAATAATGAGCAAGTATGATGATGTTATTAGCAAGTTGACACCGTTACAGTTTTATGTAACCCAAAAAAAAGGAACGGAAAAACCATTTGAAAATCAGTATAATGATGAGTTCAGTGATGGGATATATATTGATATTGTTTCTAAGAAAGTGCTATTCACTTCCAAAGAAAAATTTGACTCACATTGTGGATGGCCTTCTTTTTCTAAGCCAATAACTTCGGATCAAGTTGTGGAGAAAGCGGACTACTCACATGGAATGATGAGAACAGAAGTTAGAAGTAAAGAAGCAGACAGTCATTTAGGGCATGTTTTTAATGATGGACCTAACGGCAGTTTAAGATACTGTATCAACTCTGCAGCTTTAGAGTTTATACCTAAAGCTGATATGAAAAATAGAGGCTATGATGACTATCTGTATTTATTTGAAGGAGAGAACAAATAATGGATGAAATAATTAAAAAAAACCGAGAAACCCTTAAACCAAATTGGATTGATCTGTATAACGTTCAAAGCGCTAAAAGAAAAGGGCTAGAGAAACCAGAGAAGTTCTTGAATGCTCCTAGCAAATCAACTGTTATTAGTTTGGTAGATATCTTTCCAAACATTAAACAAAAAGACTTTTCCGAGGTCATTTCTTTAAGAAGGAGTTTAAGAACATATAAAGATTTAGCTCTAACTCAAGAGGAGTTATCTTATTTACTTTGGGAGACATCCAGAGTCACAAAGGTTACAGACAATGCAGTTTTTAGAACTATTCCTACTGCTGGCGCAAGTAACTCAATGGAGACATATGTATATATTGACAATGTAATTGGTCTTGAGAAAGGAATCTATCTCTATCTTCAAGAAGTTCATAAGTTGGCGTTGATTAAAAATGATATCAATCTAGACGAAAAAGTTAACGAAGCCTTATTAAATCAATTAAGAGGAGCTCAAGTTGTTGTTTTTTTCACTTGTGTACCAGAGAGAATTGAATATAAGTATCATTTCTGTGCTCACAAGATGATTGCAATAGAAGCTGGACATGCATGTCAAAACATTTCTTTGGCAGCTGAAGTAATTAATTGCGGGGTTTGTGCTATCTGCGCTTATGATCAAGCTAAGGTAGACGAAATCCTCACGCTTGATGGAGAAGAGCATTTTACCGTATATTGTGCAACAATCGGAAACAAGCATTAGTTTAGATCGAATAGGGGAGAGCGAAAAATATGAAAATTAGTGATATAGAGTTTAAAACGCTTCAAGAAGTTCAAGAAATGCCAAGATTTGACCTTAAGTCAATGCCAAAAAAGCCTAAATGGTATTTGCAAGTAGTCGCTTGGCTATTAAGTATACCGGAAACATTTATTCGAAGAGTAAAGATTATCAAGGTAAACATGAAGAAAGTAAAAGGACCTTATGTTTTACTCTGTAATCATAATAGTTTCTTTGATTTTAAAGTTGCCACAAGAGCCCTGTTTCCAAGAAGAGCAAATTATGTTGTTGCTATTGATGGTTTCATCAATAGAGAGTGGTTATTACGTAATGTTGGTTGTATAGGTAAAAGAAAATTTGTATCTGACCCAGCAATAGTAAAACAATTGAAACATACTTTAGAAGTTAACAAAAACATTGCTGTTATATATCCTGAAGCAAGATATTCGCTTATCGGAACCACTGCTATTTTACCAGAAAGTCTTGGAAAGTTAGTTAAGATGTTTAAGTATCCAGTAGTGACTTTAATCTCTCATGGTCATCACCTTCATGAACCAGTTTGGAATTTAATTAAACGCAAAGTGCCAGTGAAGTCTGTAATGACCTATTTGCTTACCAAAGAGGATTTAGAAGGAATGTCTATTAATGACATTAATGCAAGAATCAAAGAAGCTTTCTATTATAATGACTATGAATATCAAGTTAATAACAATATAAGAATAAAAGGAGATAATCGAGCAAAAAATCTTCATAAGATTCTTTATCGTTGTCCACACTGTTCAACTGATTTTTCTATGAAGAGCGAAAACAATAACCTTTATTGCGAAAAATGTAACCAAAATTACTATATTGATGAATACAATCGTTTAAACAATAATGATGGAGAAACTATATTTAATTTTATCCCGGATTGGTTTAATTGGCAAAGAGGGGAAGTGAAAAAAGAGATAGATGCAGGAATCTACAATATCAATATTGAAGTTAACATCGATGCCCTCCCTAATAGCACGGGTTACTATCGACTGGGAGTTGGAAACCTAATTCATAACTCAAATGGGTTTAAGTTGGAAGCAAAACTTCAAGATCAAGAGTTTAGATTATCTAAACCGGTAGTAAGTAACTACGGAGTCCACGTCGAGTACAATTATTTTGGTAAAGGTGACTGCCTAAGTTTCTCTACTAATGATGACACCTACTATTTGTTTCCAGTCGACCAGAACTATTCTGTAACAAAGTTTCATTTTGCTGCTGAAGAGTTATATAAAAAGATAAATGAAAAACCTACTCAGCAAACTGAGTAGATTTTTTTTTAATAATAACCTATAAAGCCTTGACATCTTGTTTCGGTTCCAACCAAGTAGTGATTATTTTCTTTTTTTATAATCTGTCCGTTTCCAAATGAACTGCTAGGTTTTTCCATTACGATATCATGTCCATGTAATTCTAAGAATTCTTTTACATCATCACTAATTGTTGATTCAAGAGCAACTCTCTTTGCGTCATCCCATCTAAATCTAGGAGCATCCAAAGCTGCTTGAGGATCCATATCGAAGTCAATCATGTTCATAATCACTTGTAAATGGCCTTGCGGTTGCATGAAACCACCCATAACACCAAAAGGCCCGATTGGTTTAGTATTTTTCATAATAAATCCAGGGATTATTGTATGATAAGTTTTTTTACTTGGCATCAAACAATTATCATGATTTGGATCTAAAGAAAAAGTATGTCCTCGATTTTGCATCGAAATACCAGTCTCATCGATGACTATTCCACTTCCAAAACCCATGTAGTTACTTTGAATGAAAGATACCATATTGCCCATTTTATCAGCTGTAGCAAGATAAACAGTACCACTTTTCTTATAATCTATTGGATTATAGATTTTTGCTTCATCAGTTATTTCTTTTCTTCTTAAGTTCGCATAATCTGAGCTTAATAAGTAATCAGGATTCATCTTCATGAATTTTGGATCTGTAACATATGCCATTGTATCCGAGAAAGCAATCTTAAGGGCTTCAATTTGTTTGTGAAATGTTGATGGAGATCCTTGTATGAATGATTCATCTTTTAATATGTTTAAAGCCATTAAAGCTGTAATCCCTTGCCCATTTGGTGGTAACTCATAAACATCATATCCTTTATAGTTTACCTTAATAGGTTCAACAAACTCGACATCATAAGTACTCAAATCATCTAAATCAAGAAATCCTTGGTGTTTCTCCATGAATTTAACAATTTTGTTTGCTAAATCACCACTATAGAAACTATCCGCATTAGTATTGGCGATATCCTCTAGAGTATCGGCAATGTTATCTGCTTTAAATATATCTCCAGGCCTGTAATATTGACCACCATTCTTAAAAGTTTTAAAGAACTGATTATACTCTACCGAAGTGTTTGTTTGTTCATATACCTTGATAGAAGATTCGAAGTATTTTCCGACATTATATCCTAGAGAAAAACCTTCTCTAGCCAGTCTGATGGCAGGCTCTAGGACCTCTTTTAAACTAAGATTACCGAATCTTTCGATTAATCGTGACCAAGCCTTAGGTGCGCCTGGAACTGTAATAGGAATTACACCGTATTTAGGCATTTTATCGTATTTTAATTTTTTTACTTTTTCTATAGATATGTTTCTTGAAGCCCTGCCTGAGCCATTTAAACCATATAATTTATTATTGAAGTAGATTATTGCAAAAGCATCGCTACCTATGCCATTGCTACAAGGTTCTACAACTGTCAAACAAGCAGCTGTTGCGACTGCCGCATCAACTGCATTTCCACCTTTTTTAAGTGTTTCTAATCCAGCTTGAGCCGCCAAACCCTCTGATGTTGCTACAACACCGTTTTTAGCATAAACTGCCTGTCTTTTACTAAAAAAGTTATTCATAAAAAATCACCTCAGCTGATTAAAATAAAAAAGCCTTTAGGAAGGCTTGTCAAAGAATGGTAAATCCTTAACTGAATGAGATGGCATCGGATGTTTTTTGTCCTCTTTTTCAAAGTACAATCGAAGTTCATTGTTTCTCATGCATAAAACTTGTAGAACAATATTAGCCCCAATTAAAACCGTCCGTAAATCAAAAAATGTATTAACGGTTCTTTCAATAGCGATTGGTGATGGGCCAAAAAAGTTTTTTAACAGGTTTAGTATATATGGTTGATAAAGTGAAAAGAATATAAAATAAAAAACACTAAACCACATGAAGCTACGTTCATTGAGTTTGTAAGTTCTATTTTGAAGAATTGCTCCAAAAGCAACCAACATTGTTAGAAAAGAACCGAAATATGATATTATTCCAAACAACCTAAAGTGTGCTCCACCCATGATGAACAACATAAAGAAACCGAACAAGTTAATTGTTTGGAAAATATGATAAGTAGTAATGACCTTTGATTCACGATAAAAAATAATGCTTATGATATGAAATGTTACTAATGATAGTAGCATTAATATCGCTGGTCTATTATCTAAAAATAGGTCAGACACTAATGCAAAAACACCAGCTACTAATATTAATATAAGTAAAACAATTTTCCTAGTCAATTTTATCACCTCGTTAGATAAATATATTACCATAAAACATCAAGTTATTCTAGATTAAAGATTGGATTATATGTTAAAATTATAATACAAGAGGTGCTATATGTATGATAAACTTACCGAATTAATCAATAAAACCAAAAGACCGCTTACAAAACAAGACTTTATGGAAGTTTACAAATCTTTAGGTATTAATAAAGATACTTTTCTTGAAGTCCATGCTTCTGTATCAAAATTTGGATATATCATCAATAAAGAATATGATATATGTGACAGCCTTATAGAAACTATAACCTCAGGTGTAGTCATCATGATGGCCCATACAGGCGAGTTCTCTGATCCCAGTGAATGGGAAAATCCTCCTGTCCCGAAAGAATGGCATGAGATTATAAATAAGCATAGAAAACCATTTGATGGGAGCTTGTTTGTCCCAGAAAGAATTGGCAAAGTTTCTCAACTATTCTGTCGTTATAAAAATGTAGTTAATTCTAATCACCCGACTCTGTCTATGTCAATCTTGAACAACACAGATGATAACGCTTGGCTAAACCACGACTTAGATGATAGAAAGCTCATAAACCCATTATTTAAACTTGCAAAATCAAAAGGGAAAATTCTTTTGATTGGTGTTGATTTTGACAGTTGCACATCAATTCATTTAACCGAGTTTTTAAGTCCTTACTCGGAACTAAAACAGTTTTCTTGCCAAAGACTTAATAAGGAAAATGAAGTCGAGGATGTTGTTGTAACTACCCAGTTTATCGAAGATGGTATTGACAATTTTGCCGAAATAAAAGAAAGATATATAGAACAATATAAGAATACAGATTACTTTAAACAAGCTGATCTTGGATTGGGAAAAATTACACTCATTGATGCAGAAAAGCTCTTTGAAATCGCTAAAGATTTTCATACTAATTATCGCAAATGAAAACAAGACTTTTACCTAGAAAATATATATGTTTTAGCGCATTCAAGATTATTTCTACAGTTTGTCAAGTTTTCATTAATTTATAAAAAAAGCCTAGAAAACAATAATGTAATCTATTCTTTAATTTTATTTAATCATCTATTATTTAACAAAATATTTATCAATTAGAATTTTAAATCTTATTCTTCTCGATGTTTAAATGTCATAATATCTCGCTCTTGATTCCTATCGAAGATGAAAATGATTACTGATTGAAGAATAACTATAACACCTTGAATTACTACATAAACTATTTCTAAAACAACTAGTGCGTCGAAGACATCAGATTGATTTGGGCCGAAAATTGATGAGATTAAATCTACTAAAAAGAAATTATAGTATGATGCAAAAAAGAAATTAATAATTGAGAAAAACAAAAAGCTTAAAGCAATCAATCTATTTTTATTCGCTTGAAGAACAATTCCAAAACCCAACATTAAATTGATAATTGAACCGAAAAACGATACCATACCAATCAATCTCATGTTCGGGGAGTTAATACTATAGAAGTTAATTAAACTTGTGAAAACCCAATGAGATAAAGTCGTAAAGACAGATATAAAAGCATAATTCACTATCAACTTAGTTTCTCTGTAGTAAACCCAAATAATTACATAAAAAGGTACAGTTAACAAAAATGAAATCAATGGTTTGACTTCATTAAATACCAAGTAATATAGTAAAGTATGAGCTATAAAAGATAGAATAATAATAGAAATGAATATATACCGCTTTTTCATAACAACCTCATTTAAATTATTATAACATATTGAGAGACTTCATTAATAGGATAGGAGTAATAAATATTATGGAAATCAAAAAAAATTTGCCGCCTGGCACAGTTTTCAACACAAGCTTAAATAAAAATCCTACTACGATTAGAAAGATATATTATAATTTAGAAAAGGTGTCTGAGGAGATTCCAATAAGTGAATCCAATCTTTGGGTAAGAGTCAACGGTCTTTTTAATACCGAGAGAATTATAGAGGAAATGCAAGTATTAAACTTAGACTTTCTGCTCATTGAAGATGTTTTCAATTTGACTCAAAGAGCAAAAATCGAAGAAATTGAAGATGGCTTTTTTGCGATAATCAAAGTATCCAGTTTAAATTTAAAGGAAGTTACATATGACCAGGAATATTTATCAATAATACTTAAGAATAATATGGTTTTTACATTCAATGATAAACCTTCGGGAATTCTTGATGCTATTGAAGAAAGGCTTAAGCAAAACATAGGAAAACTCAGGAACTTTCCTGCCAACTTTTTATTTTACTCGATAATCGATCTTCTAGTAGATGCTAACATTATATTTGAGCACAATATCAACACTGTTCTAAGTGATTGGGAAGAAAGTGTAATAAGTGCAAAAAACGCAAATATTGATGGTCTTCATAAACTCAGAAAAGAAGTTTTAATTTTGAGAACGAATATGTACTCTTTAGTTTCCTCAATAGATTTAATCGATGAACTATACAAGAATCCGCAGATAATTGACTTAAAAAAATATTATCAAGATTTAATTGATCATCTCTATCGTTTGAATGATAGACTTAACCTTGATTGGGAAACAATAAAAAGCTTATATGAAATGCATGTAAACAATGTAAATGAAAGAACCAACTCAATAATGAAAGTCTTAACAATTTTCTCCGCAATCTTTATACCACTTTCTTTCTTATCTGGCGTTTTTGGAATGAATTTTGTTAATATGGAGATTTTAGAGAATCCTAATGGTGTGATTATCTTTATTGTATTGTGTATAGTGATAATTAGTTTAATGATCGGTTTCTTTAAGTATAAGAAATGGTTGTAAGCAGACTTATAATAATTAAAAGCGCTTAAAATAGGTCGTTTAAGCGCTTTTAAATTTATTAAAAAAATAATTAATCAATAATCTTTGACACGAGAGTTTTAATAATCTCAACAGTTTTATATATTTCCGATACAACAGCGAACTCATATGGACCATGAAAGTTATATCCACCAGTTCCCAAGTTCGGACAAGGTAAGCCCATGAATGTTAATCTCGCTCCATCAGTACCCCCACGGATAGGTTCGATGACTGGTTTTACTCCATTAGCTTCAATTGCGCAAATAGCATAATTAATCACTTCTTGATGATTATCTAAAACCTCTTTCATATTAAAGTATGAGTCGCTAATTAACACATCTATCGCTTGATACCCATATTTTTCATTTAAAAAGTTCTGGTTTAAGTAAAAATTACGTTTCTGTTTTTCAAATATCTCTTTATTGTGATTTCTAATTATGTAAGTCATGTCTGCCTTTTCTACAAGCCCTGAAAAACTAGTTAAATGATTAAAACCTTCATAGTTATCAGTGTTTTCAGCCCTCATAAATTTAGGCAACATGTTATTAAACTCAAATCCAAGATCAATAGCATTTATCATTTTGTTCTTTGCTGAACCAGGATGAACAGATACACCATTAATTGATACTTTTGCGCTGGCAGCGTTAAAGTTTTCATATGCGATTTCACCAACTCTTGAACCATCTAAGGTATAACCAAAATCTGCATTAACTTTTTCTATATCAAAAAACTTTGTACCGTTTCCTACTTCTTCATCAGGAGTGAAGACGATTACAATGTTGCCATGTTGATAGCCAGGGTTATTGACCACAAAATCAGCAAAAGACATAATCTCTGCTACACCTAACTTATCATCGGCACCAAGTAATGTTGTTCCATCAGTAGTAATTAGATCTTCACCAATTTTCTCCTGCAAAACTGGAAAAACATTTGGATCCATGATAATGTTCTTTTCTTTGTTTAAAACAATGTTTCCACCAGCATAGTTTTTTATTATTTGAGCTTTTACATTTTCGCCACTACAGTCAGGTGAAGTGTCGACATGAGCAATCAAAGCCACAGTTTTCGATGGCTTATCGATATTGCTGCTAATTTTACCGATAACATACCCATAGTCATCAATATTCGCATCAATATTCAATGCTTTTAACTCATTTAATAGGTGATTTAATAGTACAAGCTGTTTCATTGTCGAAGGATATTCTAATACATCAACCTGCGACTGAGTGTCAAACTTAACATAGTTTAAAAATCTATCGATTACATCCATTCTACACCTCCAAGATTCAACTTCTATTATAAATCAAAGTCAAGCAAATTAAAATCAGATTGTTTTATTTTAATGGAATTCAAAATATGGTATAATTATCTAATGAGGTGAATAAATGGCGAGAATTATTTTTCATAAGCAAAAACCTTCAGATAAACTTGGCGTTTGCTTGGTCAGGTTTGCATTTAGGTTTAAAGCGGCAAGAGAAAGATACAATTTTAAGTTTAAGTATTTTTTTACTAATACATTATCTAAAAACTATCGATATGGTAGAAAAATAACCTATAGTTTTATTGATGTTGGTGGAGCAAAATCAGAGACTGTATATTATGCTGATCAGAAACCAGAATTTGCACTAATTCATTTGCATGGAGGCGCATATGTTTCTGGATATAATGACTCCTACCGTAAAGTTGCAAAAAAATATCTAATGACTAACAAAAAGTTAAAAATTTACTCGCTTTGTTATTCCTTAGCGCCTGAGAATCCTTTCCCAAAAGCTTTACATGAGGCTGTTGAACTTTATAAATATCTTTTAGATTTAGGCTTTTCAGCGAAGAAAATTATTGTTGCTGGTGATTCAGCTGGCGGTGGACTAGCACTTGCTTTAGGCCAAATATTGAAAGGTCAAAAAATCGCTTTACCAAAAGCAATTATTACAATGTCTGCGTGGACTGATTTTGCTGAAGAAGGTGAATCATATACTAAGAATAAAGAGAAAGATCCTTTTTTTGGAAAAGGTACAGTGCCTCTAGATAAAGAAGCTTATGCAAAAGGCCATGATTATCGAAACCCTTATATATCGCCTAAGTATGGTAGCTATAATGATTTCAGTGATTTATTAATGTTTGTAGGAAGTCATGAACTAATTGAGTCAGATACAATTGATTTAGCAAAAAAAGTTGAGCATGCTATAGTTCACAATTTTGAAGGAATGTTTCATGTGTTTCCATTAGGATTTAGAAAAATGGCATCATCAAGAGCTGCTTGGCGGATAATTCATGATTTTATCAATAAACAGTTGAGGAGTTAAATATGAGGAAAGTATCTAATAATGATACTTGGTTTAAACTAGATAACTCAGGTAAAATTTTTCCTGAGGTGTCAACTCATCGAGAAACAAACGTTTTTAGAGTTGCAGTATGTTTGACTGAAGAAATAGATAAAGATTTACTGCAATTAGCAGTTGATGCAATCTTATCCAGGTATCCAATGTTTAAAGTTAAGTTAAAGAAAGGCTTCTTTTGGAGCTATTTTGACTATAATTCCAAGCCTTTTATTGTTGAAGAGTTAAAACACTATGTTTGTGGAGAAATTAACCCTAAGAAAAATAACGGCTATTTATTTAGGGTTATGTATCGTAATACCGATATAATTATTGAAATGTTCCATTCTTTAGCCGATGGAGCTGGTGTTGTTCAATTGCTAAAAGGGTTAGTATATGAGTATCTTATTTTGACTGGTAAGAATATTAAACCAGACAATTTAGTTCCGACTAAATATCAAAAACAAAGCATAGAAGAATATGAAGATGCCAATATGAAATTTTATGATAAAAAGAATAAAAAACATGTTTCAGAAAAAAGAGCTTACCGCATCAAAGGAACTCAACTATCTGAGGATTTGACCGGGATTATATCGGGAACGATGTCAACTAGTAAAATGCTTGGTCTGGCTAGAGATAATAATTTAACAATTACAGAGTATCTAACAGCCCTAATGATGCATACTATCTATGTTACTCAAATTCAATATCGTGGTCATCTATTAAGCAACCAAGCGCCAGTTAAAATATTTGTTCCGGTCAATTTAAGAAAGCATTTTCCATCAAATACATTGAGGAACTTTTCCAATTTTGTAAAAACTAACCTAACTATGAATAAAGATGACATATCATTTGAAGAACTTAAAAATTTGGTCAGAGAACAATTTGCTCTTGGAATGACAAAAAGTGAACTTATTAGAAAGATGAGTGAAAATGTTTCTTTCGAGAAAAATATTTTTCTTAGGTTCACTCCATACTTTCTAAAAAAATACGCTCTAAAAATAGGGTATAATATCTTAGGCATGAAGTTAAACACGATGAGTTTAACAAATATAGGAAAAATCGAATTTCCTGAATCAATGATGCCATACATAATTGACGTCACTGCTGGGGTATATGCGGGGAAATATAATACTTTGAACTGCTCTATTATTTCTTTTCAAGATCGTCTGAAAATCAGTTTCACTAGATCAATTGTAGAGACAACAATTGAAAGAGAATTTTTCCGTCATTTTACAAATCAAGGCTTCGATGTAGAAATTGAAAGCAACTATGTGGAGGGATATTAATATGAAATATTGTGATAAATGTAAAATTCAAATTAAAACAAACAACTCATATTGTCCTCTTTGCCAACAGACCCTTTCTGCTGAGCAGGAAGAAGCAGTAGTCGAAAAGTATCCTGAATATATCCCCATTAATCGAAAAGTGTATCCATTAACCAAGAGAATTATTATGTTTGTTACAATTGTTTCAATGATTCTTTTATTAGTGATTAATCTTTCTTCTTATAATGGCAGAATGTGGTCTTTGATCCCGATTGGAAGCATATTTTATTTTTGGATTTTAATAAGTGTCGGGATTTTTTCTAGACATAATATTGCTTTTCGTCTTGCGTTTTTGACCTCATTATTAATCGGTTTATTAATTTTGATTGACGAAGCTTCATTTCAAGCTGGTTGGTCGTATAATTACTTAATGCCAATTTTGCTATCGACTTGTAATCTGGCAATTTCAACAATTATTCTTATTAAGAGAATCGATTATCGTGATTACATAATCTATTTGCTAACTATTGTCCTTCTTTCTTTAGCGCCAATCATTTTGGTGTTTACAGGTGTCGTAACAGAAACCTGGCCATCAATTGTGGCATTTGGTCTAGCAATTACTATTCTTTTATTCATTATTTTCTTTTTTCCAAAATCTATCAAAGATGAGATTAAAAAGAGATTTCATGCATAAGACCCTAATCAAGGGTCTTTTTTATTGCCTTTTGATTGAGAAAATTATTACTTTTAAGTATAATGTTATGGAAATCAAAAAAAGGAGATTACCATGTCAACAGAAGCTTATGTATTATATGGAATAACTGGACTGTTATTGATATTATCATTGATTAAAAACAAAGAAAAAACAAAACAAGGGCTAATCAAAGGGGCAAAAAGTTTTTTTAAACTGATGCCAATCTTGTTACCGTTGTTCTTGTTTATTGGGATATTGCTTGCGATTGTCACTCCAGAGTTTATTGCCTCTATTCTCGGACCAGAAAGTGGAATTATTGGATATATACTTGCATTAGTTATCGGCAGCATCACATTTATGCCGCCTTTTGTAGCCTATCCTTTAGGATTGGAACTTTTAAATAATGGAGCCGCCTATCCTCAAGTTGCCGGTTTTCTAGTTGCTTTAATGAGTGTAGGATTAGTTTATTTTAGCGCAGAGACAAGACTGTTTAGTAAAAAATCTGCAATAATACGAAACCTTGTTTCTTTTATAGGCGCTATTATTGTGATTCTTGTTGTATTGGTGGTGTACTAAATGAAGATTATTAAAAATAATAAGTTTTTAATTATATCTCTTATTATGTTGATTGTAATTAGCGTTGTAGATATGAATCTAACATATAAGGCTTTAAACGGTACATGGAATCAAATTGTCAGTATGTTAATGATAGTTCCACCTATTTTTATTTTAATCGGTCTATTTGATGTTTGGGTTGATCGCGAAACAGTTATTAAACTAATGGGAGAAAACTCGGGTTTAAAGGGTATGGGATTAGCTTTCTTTTTGGGAGCATTCTCTGCTGGACCTACTCTAGCGGCTTTTCCTTTGGCATTAATAATGTTAAAAAAAGGCGCTAAACAGTCGAATGTTATCTTCTTTCTAATGGTTTGGAGTTCATTAAAACTACCAATTATATTCTATCAAATTACCACAATTGGTTTTAAGTTTTCTATGATAATTAATGGAACAATGCTTGTTGTTTTCGTGCTTGGAGCGCTTTTTAGTGAAAAGCTATTCTCTAAAGAAGAAAAAGAGCAACTTAAAGAAAAAGCCATTAATTATTCAAAATAAAAAGGTTTAAGAAATTTTCTTAAACCTTTAATTTTACCCTACCAAAACTTTTTCGGTAACATAATTGATATGTGTTGTTTCTGGGTGAGCCCAGTTTTTGTTCATAATTCCAAAAATCGTAATTGGACCAATTCTACCGATGAACATAAGAATTGACAGTATAATTTTTGAAGAAGGCATCAAATAAGGTGTTAGACCTAATGATAACCCAACTGTTCCAAACGCCGAGATTGTTTCAAACAAAACCTCTATGAACCCCATTTCATGATTGGGATTATTAGATTCTATCAGTGATATTATTAAAAAAATGAAGATAGTTATAGAAAATGCAAGTGTCACTAAAACAAAAGCTTTGTTCTTGTTTTGATCCTCGATTTTCCTTTTATGAGTTATTAAAGACTTCCCAGTTAAAAAACTTGTAATTGATCTAAACATCACAAAAACAGTAGTAGTTTTAATCCCACCACCAGTTGAGTTTGGTGATGCACCAATAAACATGAATATCATAATAACTACTAAAGTAGTATATGAAAACATGCTAATGTCAACAGTAGAAAAACCTGCTGTTCTTGTTGTCACACTTTGAAATAATGCTTGAAGCCAATTGACATTATTGCTTTCCATAAGTTTTATAGCTATTGTACCTACAACAATAAGTATTAATGTTGTTTTTAAAACAATCTTCGAATAAATAGTCAAATGTTTCCAAGATTTCTTTTCTAAAATGTCTCTGATTACTATAAAACCAATACCACCAACAATAATCAAAGTCATAGTACTTATATTTAATAAAATATTATTACTATAACTTTGTAAAGAAGAACTGCCTAATATATCAAACCCAGCATTATTAAAAGATGATATGGCATGGAAAACTGAATGCCCTAATGCTTTGAAAAATGAAAAGTCTTTAATGAATACAAAGAAGTTAAGAATGACACCAAAACTTTGGATAATCAAAGCTGTGAAAACAATTGATCTAACCAGACGTATCATTCCAGCTAAACCGTTTTGGTTCAAAGCTTCCTTTATAACATATCTTTCAGTAACACCGATTTTAATTCCTAGAACAACCAAAACATAAATAGCGATAGTTACTATACCTAAACCGCCTATTTGAATAAGAATCGCCAAAACAACAACGCCAAAAACCGAAAGTGTATCAGCTATACTTGGAATCGTTGATAAACCAGTAACACAAACTGCAGAAGCAGAAAGAAACAATGCATCCACCCACGATAAAGCTTCAGCTGTTTTAGTCGAGATTGGAAGTTTTAATAAAAACATGCCTACGATAATAATGCTAAAAAAACTTATAGCAACAATCGCAAAAGGCGATAATTTTCTTTTCTTCATGAAGACCTCCATGATTTGAAATATCGGGGTTATTATACTACTTTACATCGTTTTTATCAAATCTATTTTAAATATTAATAATATCATTTTTAAACTATTCACGTCTAACAATATTTGTTATAATATTAAATATAACATAAAAAGGAGAATCAATCGATGTTAGTTCTTATCGGCCCAAGCGCTTCAGGAAAAACCGAATCCGCAAAAATAATGATCAATCGATATCCGATTTCTCGTGTTGTTACTTGTACAACAAGAAAAAAAAGAATAAATGAAATTGATGGTTTTGACTATTTTTTTCTATCCAAAAATAAGTTTACCCAACTTAAAAAAGAAGGTTTTTTTATAGAAACCGCAGTATACAACGAAAACTATTATGGGACACCTAAATCGGGGATTGGTGAAAATAAGTTCATCATTCTTGAACCGCAAGGACTAAGATCATTTCTTGAAAAAAGTGACTGTCAAATTGTTTCGATATTCTTAAAAACAAAAGAAAGTACAAGGATAAAAAGAATGAAACTGCGAAATGATTTACCCGAAGACATTAAGAAAAGAATTAAGTCTGATCGTGAAGAATTTAATCTAAAAAAAATTGAAGGATTAGATCTAATAATTGACACGAATAATATCAGTTTATCTGATTTGGCTGATTTGATATATACTAATTATGTTGAAATTTTGGAAAAAAAGAAGATTAGAGGTAGGCAGTTATCACTTTTCTAAATTTTCCCGTAAGAAATAAGTTGACATTGATTTTGATTCTTTCAGAAGTAACATTACAAAGTTAGTTATTATGTGAATGAGAAGATTTTTTTAGAACTGGGAAGGTTTATATGTTAAAAATAGAAATAAGGTATGCGCAAGTTAGTGATTGCGATCTAATAGTTGATTTTATCAAGGCTATTGCTGAATATGAAAAACTTAGTGATCAAGTTGTCGCGAATAAAGACATTATTTATCAGAGTATCTTTGTTGAAAAAAGTGCAAACGTGATCATTGCTTTTGTTGATAACGAACCAGCAGGATACGCATTGTTCTTCTATAATTTCTCTACATTCAAAGGTAAAAAAGGCCTATATCTAGAGGATATATTTGTGTATAAAAAATTCAGAAAAAATGGAATTGGTAATAAAATGTTTACGTTCCTTATTGAAGAGGCAAAGAAAAACAACTGCGGAAGAATGGAATGGATTTGTCTTGATTGGAATCAAAGCGCAATCGACTTCTATTTATCAAAAAAAGCGATACCTCTATCCGAATGGACCGTTTATCGGATAGACGAAAAGAATTTTTAAGATTTAAGCAAAACACTTGGAAATAACTAATGTCTTTGTTAAAATAATAAAGGTAATCAATAATAAAAATCTTTAGGAGGATTTAGTAATATGCCAGTTAAAGTAACTACAGATACATTTAAAAAAGAAGTTTTAGAATCAGATATTCCTGTTATTGTAGATTTTTGGGCACAATGGTGCAGACCGTGTTTAATGTTAGCGCCTGTTCTTGATGAGATTGCAAAAGACTTAGAAGGAAAAGTTAAAGTTGCAAAAGTTAACGTTGATGAAGAAGGGTATTTAGCTAATCAGTTTCGTGTATCAAGTATTCCTACCGTATATCTATTTGTAAATGGAGAAGTTAAAAACCAAGTAGTTGGTTTAATGAGAAAAGAAGACCTGCTAAGTAAACTAGGTTTGTAATAATGCACGATGTAATAGTGATTGGCGGAGGACCTGCAGGGGCATCCGCCGCTATTTATTTACAAAGACTGAAACTAAATGTTTTACTGTTAATGAAGGATTATGGAACCCTTGATAAAACTGATCATATCGATAATTACTGGGCTTTCGAAAACACAGTTACAGGCAAGTTTCTTGTTGAACAAGGCGTTGCTCAGGCTAAGCGTTTAGGAGTAAGTGTTCTTGAAGAAGAGGTAATTAGTATAGAAAATTATGAGAATTTCTCTGTGAAAACAACAAAGCATCAATACCAATCAAAGGCGGTTATAATTGCCACTGGACAAGCTAAGCCGAATATCAGAGTCAAAGGTTTCCGCGAGTATGTTGGCAAGGGCGTCAGTTTCTGTGCTGTTTGTGATGGATTTATCTATCGCGATAGAAACATTGGGGTTATTGGTAATGCAGAGTTTATGCTTGAAGAATTGGAAATACTTAGAAATTTCACCAAAAATATCACGGTTTTTACAAATGGTTTAGGTTTACCACTTCATATCGAAGAGGAGATTAAAGAAAAATTAGTAACTTCACCAATATATGAAATCCAAGGTGATGAAGTTGTTAAAAAAGTAATCACAGAAGATGGTGAGTATGAGGTAGACGGACTATTCATTGCTATAGGGACACCTTCAGCCAATGATTTCGCTCTGCGAATCGGAGCTTTTGTGGAGAATAACAATATAATCGTTGACAAGAACTATATGACAAATGTTCAAGGATTATTCGCAGCAGGGGATTGTATCGGTGGGCTATTGCAAGTTGTCAAGGCAGCAAGTGACGGTGCTCATGCAGCATTAGCAGTTAACAAATATTTGAAATCTCAGAAATAAAGACTGTTTTTACAGTCTTTTTTTACTTAAAACCAAAAATAAACAATCATTAAAAAAAAGTAAAATAATTCAATTTTAAAGGCCCAAAAATAGGCAAAAAAAGAGTTTGACTTCTCCGCTAGATTTAGCGATTAGGTGCAGTTTTTTATAGAGAGGAAAAAAAACGAATAAATAATAATAAAAAAGTCTTGCATTTTTGAAAAAAACATCTATAATTAACTTTTGTAAATAAATATCAACAGGGGGTATAAGATGGAAAATAAAAAAGCACTAATTGAACTTGTAAACATATCCAAAAGTTATGATGATGAATTAGTCGTTAAGAGTGTTGACTTAACTATATATAAAAATGAATTTTTAACACTTCTAGGTCCTTCGGGATGCGGTAAAACAACAATCCTAAGAATGATTGCTGGTTTTATCAAACCAGACCAAGGAGAAATCGTAATCAATGGAAAAGTTTTTAATGATCTTCCTTCATATGCTAGACCAATCCATACAGTGTTTCAAAAATATGCTTTGTTCCCACATTTGAATGTATTAGATAATGTTGCTTTTGGTTTGAATAATCGAAGCTGGGATTATCTTCAAGATTTCTACGGAAAAACTAAAATAGATCAAGAGATAAAACGTCTTTCTACAGAGAAGAAAACAATTTCCTTAAAGAAAGCTATTAAAAGCCTTATTTATAAAGATTCTGTACAAGCATTAAAACTAGTTAAACTTGAAGGTTTTCTAAAAAGAAAAGTTGACCAGTTATCAGGAGGTCAGCAACAGCGTGTTGCCTTAGCTAGAGCTTTGGTTAATAAACCACAGATTCTTTTGTTAGACGAACCTTTAGCTGCGCTAGATTTAAAACTAAGACAGAATATGCAATATGAACTAAAAGAAATGCAAAAGAACCTAGGAATAACTTTCCTATTCGTTACCCATGACCAAGAAGAAGCGATGACAATGAGTGACCGTATTGTAGTAATGAAAGAAGGTGTCATTCAACAGTTAGGGACTCCAAAAAGCATTTATAATGAACCGATTAATCGTTATGTTGCTAACTTCATTGGCGAAACAAATATTATTCAAGGCACTTATGTTAAAAAGAATGTTGTAAATTTCCTTGGTGTTGACTTTAAAACAACAGGCTATACATTTGAAGATGGAGAAGCGGTTGATGTTGTTATAAGACCTGAAGACTTTGACATTGTTGATCTTGAAAAAGCAAAACTAGTAGGTGAAGTAGTTTTCAGTTTGTTTAAAGGTGTTCATAATGAATATGATGTCATGGTAGGCCAAGAAAAACTTGTGGTGCATACTTATGAGAGTTATGATGTTGGACAACCAATCGGCTTAACAATTGACCCATATGAAATCCATCTAATGAAGGTAGAACAAGGTGAATAGTGATTTCAAAATCTTAGCTAAGCCTTATAAGGTCTGGCTAAGTATCTTAGTTTTTATTCCGATTATCGCAATGTTTTTCATTGGGATATCAAACTTAAACTCTTCGGTTACTATTGGTGAAATTGCTCTGAGTTTTAGTCATTTTAATCTTCTTTGGGAAAGTTCAACAGTAATTGCTTTTAGAAACAGCTTGATTTTTGCATCAGCCACAACATTAATAAGTTTTGTGCTTGGATATTTTATTGCTTATGAAATAAAAATATCAAAATTCAAAAACAAGTTTATCCTTTTGACAATTGTAATCTTGCCAATGTGGTCAAACTTGATTTTACGTACTGAAGCATTATCTAACATTATGTCAGAAAATAATATTTTAAAAAGCATTATTGGTTTCAATATTTTTGGTAATATCAGTGGAACATGGATGGCGGTTCTTTTTGGTTTAGTGTTTACATATATGCCGTTTATGATTCTGTCAGTTTATACAGCTTTAGAAAAAATTGACTTCGCGCTAGAAGAAGCGGCCCTAGATTTAGGTCTAAGGCCGATAAAAAAATTTTGGAAGGTTGTATTCCCACTATCACTGAAAGGCGTGGTAACGGGTTCGATAATGGTTTTCTTACCTACATTGGCAGGTTTCGCAATTCCTAAAATATTATCAAGAGGACAAATTGTGTTTATAGGTAACATAATTGAAAGTAAGTTCGTTTTCACTAACTATAATCATGGTGCATTATTAGCTCTAGTTATATTAGTTTTTATCTTAGGTTCAATCCTTCTAATAACAAAATTTGACAAAGAAGGAGAAACATTACTATAATGGAAAAACAAATCGCTACTCTAAAAGAGTATGGATATCGTGATTTCACCACTCTTAATAAGATTTATAGAGTTTTAAAGAAATTTATTGTAGCATTTATTTTCTTTGGTTTGTATCTATCAATTGTTGTGATTGCAATCCAGTCTATAAATGAAAGTAGAAACTTGTCAAGTTTTACAAGAATATCCTTTCAATGGTATGGAAATATAATAAATGAAACTGAGTTGATGAACGCTATTACAAATACGTTTATTGTAAGCTCAATTGCTACTGTTTTAGCCACATTCTTAGGAACATTCTTTGCTATAGGATTGTATTCATTAGCTAAGAAAAAACGGGTTGTATGGATGCTTTTAAACAATGTGCCAATTCTTAACGCTGATATCGTAACAGGGTTTAGTTTAATGTTAATGTTTAGATTGCTAATGTTTATTTTCCCTAATATCTTTGGCTTGTTTACTTTGGTAATGGCTCATCTATTCTTCACTATTCCTTTTGTGGTTTTAAGTGTAATGCCTAAACTAAAAGAAACAGATCCTAATTTAATGGATGCGGCAATGGACTTGGGTATCAAGCCGTATAAAGCTTTAGTTAAGGTGGTTATTCCTGCAATTAAGGCCGGGATTTTCTCAGGCATGCTATTAGCTTTAACTATGAGTATTGATGACTTTGTTATTAGTTACTTTAATACTGGAGCTGGATTTGATAATTTATCAATTTGGATTTATTCTGTAATTGGTAGACGTAACCTAACTCCATCAGTTTATGCATTCTCAACTTTACTGACATTATTCACATTAGTAGGGTTGTTCCTATATCAATTTATGCAAAGGAGAAAGAAAGGGGTAAAAGATGAAAAAGATAGTTTTAATGATTTTGTTTCTTAGTTTGACTTTTGTTTTAACTGCATGTAACTCCAGACCGAGATTAAGACTTTTAAACTGGGGTGAATACATCAATGATGAGGTCATTGAAAAATTTGAACAGGAGTACGGTTACAAAGTAGTTGTTTCGACAGCTGATTCAAATGAATTGTTTTACTCAAAGATAAAGAGTAAAACAACGGCTTTTGATCTAGTGATACCAGGAGATTACATGATTGAAAAAATGGTTGATGAAAACATGTTGATTAAACTAGACCATTCCTTACTACCAAATCTTCCAGCCGCAACTTTCATGGATGGAGTAAATCAGATTTTAGAGTCAATGAACCAAACTACTCTAGCGAGAACAGGGCAAGATGTAGATTATTTGGATTATGCAATTCCGTATTTTTGGGGTACATTTGGAATAATTTACAATAATCGGATAAATGGTTTAGAGGCAGCGTTGAATGAATTTGGTTGGGATGTGTATTTTGGTCTAAACAATCATTTTCCAAACGCTAGAAGAGGAATGCATGAAGTTGCTCAATTTGCTTATGCCGCTGCTTTGATGACGCTTGGAAACAATCCTAATGAGTTTAGTACTGCTCTTTTAGAACAAGCAAGAACAGTTATCCAAGGGGCCAATTTTATTGAATGGGGTAACGACACCTTAAAAAGAAATATTGAAGCCAACAATTTAGATATGGCATTTACTTATACTGGAGATTATCTCGATAGACTTTATATTCAAATGGAAGATGAAGGAAAAACTTTGGAAGAAGTTAGAGCGATTTTTGATATCTACATTCCAGATACAACATTAGTGTTTGTTGACTGTGTTGTTATTCCCAATACTGCAAGAAACATTGAAGGAGCGCATCAGTTTATTAATTTCCTACTTGACCCAGAAATAGCAGCTTTAAATGCTGAAGTTGTTGGATATTCAGTAACATTTGAAGAGGCGTTTGCTATAATCATGAGTTACTTAGATTCTGATAATCAATGGCGCCGTGATTGGGCAATGGCTAATAGCATTTATTACAATATGGATGTTGAAAGAACATATTATCCACTTACAACATTGCATCCAAACTCAATTGATTCAATCTCAACAATGATTCAAAACGTCAAAACAAGCAGATAACACATAATAAGAAGAAGCAATTAACTCGTTAATAACAGATTGATTGCTTTTTTTTTTGCAAAAAATGTTATTGAGATTGATATAAACGATGTAAAATATTATAATTCTTGTCAGTAGATATCAATTTTTACTTAAGGAGATTTTTCATGAACAAATTGATTAAATCGTTAGTTCTTTTATTAATAATATCTTTCTTTATCGGTTGTGGAGGAAGGACCCAAACAACAACATCTCAGGAACTTGTCTATCTTTCGTTTGATAGTCAAGGTGGTGAAGAGACAACTGATATTGCCGTTGTTAGTGGACAGACAACTTCATTGCCTACTGTTTCCAAACTTGGTTATACTTTTAAAGGCTGGTTTACAGAAAGTCAGATAGAGGTTGATAATAATTCAATTATTACTACAAACCTAAACCTATACGCTAAATGGGAAGTCAATCAATATCAAATCAGTTTTTCTGGGGTTAACGAGCCGATTAGTTCAATTGTTTACGATTATGGTGCACCAATAATATTACCGGATAACTTAATCAAAGAAGGATATATCTTTATTGGTTGGGGGCAAAATCAATACGGACATGAAGTCTTCAATCAAGAAACTATGCCAGCAAGTAATCTGGTGCTTTTTCCTATATGGACACCTATAATTTACAAGATAAGTTATATGATGATACCAGATGATATAACTATCACAAGCGGATTATTACTGAGTCATGGAGAAACAATCGTATCAATCACATCTGGTGATAATCATTTTGGCGCAATAACATCATTTGGAAGGGTTCTTACTTGGGGAGGAAATGAGTATGGTCAGTTGGGAAGAGGTAGTTCCTCAAGTTCATCAGTGCCTTTGGATATCACTGACAAATTTTTAGGATTAGCTGCAGACGACCATATAGTGCAACTAAGCTTTGGAGGGTATTATTCAGGAGCTTTAACAGAAAAGGGAGAAGTATTTTTTTGGGGAGCCAATCTTGGTAACAAGTATCTGGGACAAGACTTGCCAAATTATCTTACTGTCCCAGTCAGAATGACCGATAGATTTCCGTTGAATAATGATGAAAAGATAGTTCGAGTTATCGTTGGTAGGTGGAACAACTTCGGAATTATCACCTCCGAAGGAAGATTGTTTGCTTGGGGTTTCAATGCCAATGGTGAACTAGGAGTTGGATCTACAACTAACATTATTTATCCTATGGATATTACTGAGATTTTTAATCTAAATGAAAACGAAAAAATAACTGATTTTATAATAGGAATTAGACTTTCGCTAGTTCAAACATCAAATGGAAGATTATTCTATTCAGGTAATATTTTGCTGCCGACATACTCATTCAAGCAAATGACAGATGTCTTCCCAATGCAGGATGGTGAGTCAATTGTGAAGATTAAGTTAGGTACTAATCTAATGTTATTGACATCAACTGGAAGGGTTATTGTTTTGGGGGAAAATCAGTTTGGCGCATTAGGTTTAGGTGAACCTATTGAAAATGGTTTTACTGACATTCCTATTAATATCACAGGAATATTTAATCTTGATGATGGCGACAGAATAATTGATATCGGGTTATCTACAATGCATGGAGTTGCTTTGAGTTCTCAAGGGAAATTGTATGCTTGGGGTTATAATGGTAGTGGTCAACTAGGCGATAAAACTTTTAATAATAGTTATTCTCCAAGAATGATAACTACATCATTTGATTTTGAATCAGATGAGAAGATAGAATCAATTTTCTCTGATAATCTTTCCAATTTTGCTATCTCATCAAATAATCGTATTTTCTCTTGGGGACTTAATAATTTTGGCCAGCTAGCTAATGGTAATACAGTCAATCAGACTACACCTGTTATCCCAAACTTTGTTTACCCAGAGTTATCGGATTCAGTTGAAAAACAGTATAGCGATCGTCTCAATAGTCCTAGTTTAACTCGGGAAGGATATACTTTTAGTGGGTGGTTCTTGGACATAAACCTAACTCAGCAATTAAGTATAGATTACTTAGTAGTCGAAGATTTAGTGCTTTATGGAAAATGGATTCTGAATTAATGTGGATTTCGATAAAACAAGGCTTGACATTTCCTGTGAAAACGTTTTATAATTGATATAAGTTAATAATTCTAAGAGAAATGATAGAACGAATACCGAAATAATTACGGATTTTTCGTTCTATTTGTTTATTAAGTAGGTGAAATAATGAATCAACAGAAAGTAATTCCGGCGATATCTAATCACAAAAAACTAAAAGAGTTTCTTGAATCCAATCTGACTTACGGGATTTTAATGAACTTTCAATTAGCACAATTGGAAGAACTAATTAGTCTAATGAAAAAAAACCATAAGAAAGTCTTAATTCACTCTGAGTTAATCAAAGGGCTGACCAGCGATGAGTTTGGGGCTATTTACCTAATTCAAGCTTTAAATGTTGATGGAATTATATCTTCAAAACCAAAAGTAATTGAAGTGTGTCAAAAAAGAAACGTGATGGGAATTTACCGCTTTTTTGTAAAAGACACAATTTCATTAGAACAATCTTTGGATATAGGAAAACGCTTAAGGCCAGATTATGTAGAAATTCTTCCAGCTGCCTGTTACGAATTGATAGGTGAAATTAAAGAAGCGCTTCATGCAAAGGTTCTTATGGGTGGGTTGATTAGAAATGCTGAACAAGCACAAAAATGTTTTGATTTTGGCGCGGTAGCCATTACCACATCCGATTCAAAACTTTGGGAATTATAAAGATTTAGTGGACAATTTAAAAAAGAGAGTAGAAGCGAGCTAATAAATGAGAAAATCATTTTTTTGCTCGCTTTTAAAATACATGAAAGGTTGAATATTATGTATGATTATGTAATAATCGGTGCTGGACTTATTGGTTCATCAATTGCAAGAGAACTGTCGCAGTATCAAATCAAAATACTGGTGTTAGAAAAAGAAAACGATGTAGCTAATGTCCAAAGTTTGGCTAATAGCGCAATTGTTCATGCTGGGCATAATCCTGTGCCGGGTTCGTTAAAAGCACGATTGTCAGTGTGGGGAAATCATCTATTTGAAGAGATGGAGAGTGTTTTAGATATTCCTCTAATTAGAACCGGAGCTTACGTTGTAGCTCATGATGAAATAGAAGAACAACAGTTAGAAGATTTATTCGAAATTTGCTCTTTAAACAAAGTGCCAAGTTTTGAAATTTTAGATTATGAAACGGCTAAACAAACTGAACCAAACTTAAGTCCATCAGTTACAAAAGTTTTATCACTACCAACCACAAAAGTAACAATGCCCTGGGAAGTAGCTTTTGCTGCTATGGAAAATGCTATCGAGAATGGAGTAATATTCAAGAAAAACTCATTAGTTACTGGAATATTTAAAGAGGGCGATATCTTTAAGCTGATAGTTAACAATAATGAAGAGATTCAAACCAAGAATATTATAAATGCTGCAGGAGTAGCTAGTGATGATGTTGCCGGTTTAATTGAGAAGAATGTTCCATACAAAATAGTCGGCCGTAAGGGAGAATATTTCGTTCTTGATAAAAGAGTTAAGGGCTTTGTTAATCATGTTTTATATCCTTTACCAACTGAGTTGGGGAAAGGGGTTTTAGTTACACCTCAAGTTCATGGAGAAATTTTGCTAGGACCTAACTCAGAAATTGTCAAAGATAAACACCATCCTTCAACGTCGTTTTCCGGACTAGACTATGTAAAAAAACACTCAAACATGTTAGCAGAAAACATTCCTTTTCAGCAAATCATTAGGTCATTTGCTGGAGTTAGATCTAGCACGGACTCTGATGAGTTCTATATAAAAGAATCCCTAGAACAAAAAGGTTTCTACCATTTAGGCGGCATCGATTCTCCCGGTCTTACAGCATGTTTTGCTATTGCCAAATACCTAGTACAAGATGTCATAAAAGTCGATGGAAAATACAGTAGAAACCAAAATTTTAATCCATATAGAACAAAAAGAGTTGTCTTTAACAAACTCGATATGAACACTAAAAAGGAGTTAATATCTAAAGAACCTTTATATGGCAATATTATCTGCAAGTGTGAACGAGTTACAGAAAAAGAAATCCTTGATGCAATGAAAGGGCCTTTAGGCTCAAATACAATTAAAGGTATAAAAAAGCGAACAAGAGCTGGTGCTGGACTATGTCAAGGGGGATATTGTGAAGAGAAAATTATCAAAATGATTTCCGAAGAGTTCAAAATTTCTCCTTTGGAAGTTGCTTATGATAAAGAAGAAACCAAAGTCTTCGTCGGAGAAACCAAGGTAAACAAAAAATGAGAGATATCGTTGTTATTGGTGGTGGAGCTTCCGGGCTTGCTGCAGCTATAAGTGGAAAAAAACGCAACAAAAATGTTATATTGATTGAAAGAGAGGGAGAACTTGGCGGTATCTTGAATCAATGTATCCATAATGGCTTTGGTCTAGAAGTTTTTAAAGAAGAGTTTACTGGACCGGAGTATGCACATAAGTTTATTGAAGAGCTTCAAGATTTAAAGATTGATTTCCAAGTAGATACAACAGTTATAGGTTTAGAAAAAGCGAATGAAAACTTTCTTATTAGAACGACATCAAAGAAAACTGGTATACAAGAAATATTAACTAAAACTGTTATCATTTCTAGTGGTTGTTATGAACGTACTAGAGGGCAAATACTAATGCCTGGCGATCGTCCAAAAGGTGTAATAACTGCAGGAAGTGCACAAAGATACTTAAACATCAACGGTTATATGGTCGGAAAAAAAGTGTTCATTTTGGGAAGTGGCGATATCGGCTTAATTATGGCGCGAAGAATGCACCTAGAGGGCGCTAGCGTTTTAGGTGTTGCAGAAATTATGCCTTACTCAAATGGGTTAAACCGAAACATTGTTCAATGTTTGAATGATTTTGATATTCCACTATATTTATCTCATACAGTGACTAACGTTATTAGTGATGAAAACAAATGCTTAAAACAAATAGTCATCCAAGCAGTTGATGAAAAGTTTAATCCAATTGCCGGAACAGAAAAAGTGTTTGACGTTGATGCTTTGTTATTATCTATCGGTTTGATTCCTGATATCACTCTTCTTGATGATTTGGATGTTGAAGTGGATAAAAGAACGAAAAGCACTAAAGTTAATCAAGCATATGAAACCTCTATTCCTGGATTGTTTATATGTGGTAACAGTCTTCAAGTACATGACTTAGTTGACAACGTCTCAAGAGAAAGTTCTCGGGCAGGAGATTCAGCTGCAGATTTTCTCGAAAACAAACCGAAAGAGAGGCGAAAGATAAACATAATCGCTGAAAAAAATATTCTTTATGTAGCTCCACAATTCCTAGATTTTGGCTGGGATTTTAAAGATTTGAATATAACTTTTAGAGCTTCTAAAAAAATCGAAAAGGGAGTGGTGAAGGTTTACCAAAATAATCGCGTCATTTTTCAAAAACGTCGAAACTTCATTGTTCCTGCTGAAATGGAAACTATCACTTTTCCTTATAATGAATTAGATAAATACCAAGACCTGCGTCTAGAAATCGAGGAAATATGATGATGAATAAAGAGTTTATTTGTATTGTATGCCCTAGGGGATGCAGGGTAGTAGTTGATGAAGCTGGAAAAATTACAGGTAATCAATGTAAACGCGGAGAAGTATATGTCATTAATGAAATGACTAATCCAAAAAGAGTTGTTACTTCGACAGTAAAAACGGTTTTTGAAAACATTCCAAGAGCTAGTGTTAAAACAGACCAGCCCATACCAAAAGGTCTTATTTATCAAGTAATGGAAGAAATTAACAAGGTAGTTATAGAAAAAGAAATGAAAATTGGCGAGAGTGTAATCAATAATGTTTTAAATACAGGAGTTAATATTGTTCTAACTAAAGATATTCGAAGAAAGGAGGGTGAATAAATGAAAAAGTATATTTTAGCAATCGATCAAGGGACAACCTCTACAAGAGCAATTATCTTTGACCAAAACTCAAGTATCGTTTCTGTAGCAAATAAAGAAATCAAACAACACTATCCTAAACCAGGCTGGGTAGAACAAGACGCCAATGAGATTTGGTTGAGTGTTATCTCAACGATAACTCAAGCGCTTGTTCTAAAAAACATTCTACCTAATCAAATTCATGCAATAGGTATTACTAATCAAAGAGAAACTACAATTTTATGGGACAAGGATTCAGGTGAACCGGTATATAATGCAATAGTGTGGCAATCTAGACAAACAAGTGCAATCTGTGATGAACTTAAAAAATCAGGTTACGAAGAATTAATCAAAGAAAAAACAGGGTTGTTAATTGATGCATATTTTAGTGGAACAAAAGTTAAGTGGATCTTGGATAATGTCAAAGGAGTAAGAGAAAAAGCAAACAAAGGAAAAATTGCTTTTGGAACTGTTGATTCTTGGTTAATTTACAAGCTAACTGGATCAATTCATAAAACTGATTATTCGAATGCTTCAAGGACATTGCTTTATAACATTCACGATTTAAAATGGGACAACGATATCTTAAAAATACTCGATATTCCAAGGAGCATTTTACCTGAAGTTTGTGACTCATCAGGTTTTTATGGCGACACTTCACCAAGGAGTTTTTATGGCGAAAAAGTTCCAATTTGTGGTGTTGCAGGCGACCAACAAGCAAGTCTTTTCGGCCAACTTTGTTGTAAAGAAGGCATGGTTAATTCAACTTATGGAACAGGTTGTTTTGTTTTGATGAATACCGGAGAGAGAATTGTTAAATCGAAAAACGGAATGCTATCTACAATTGCGTGGAAGATTAAAGATCGATTGATATATGCTTTAGAAGGAAGTGTTTTCGTGGGTGGATCTTGTGTCCAATGGCTTAGAGACGGTTTGAAAATAATAAAATCAGCTGAAGAGACAGAGAAACTTGCGAAAGAACTGAAAAGCAATGAAGGTGTCTATTTTGTTCCAGCATTTGTTGGTATGGGAACGCCATATTGGGATAGTGAAGCCAAAGGCGCGATTTTTGGTTTAACCAGAGGAACTAATGAAAAACAAATAGCTCGTGCTGCTTTAGAATCAATTTGTTTTCAAGTCCATGATGTTTTGAAAGCGATGGAAGCCGATTCAAATCAACCGATTAATGTGGTTAAAGCCACTGGCGGTGCGACAGTTAACAATTATTTAATGCAGTTTCAAGCTGACATCATGTCTACGCCGGTGGAAAGACCAATGATAATGGAAACAACCGCTTTAGGGGCATGTTACTTGGCGGGTATAGCATCAAATTATTGGGCAAGCATTGAAGATATTAATAAGAATAAGAAAGATGACACGGTTTTTCTACCTAAAATGGAAAGGTCAAATCGTGAAAAGTTAATTAAAGGTTGGACAAAAGCCGTCGAAGCAACAAGACATTTCAAAGTATAATTTAATATTTACGTTATTGATTTCCTTTTTTTGGGTTTGATGTTGACACTGATTACTCATGGTGCTATAATAACCGATGGAAATGATAATGTAAGCGCTTAAGAGTTTAGAGTGAAGCCCATGGCACGAAGAATTGTGTGTGTTTGGTTTTGCTTTTTTTTATGAAAACAAACAACTATACTTATATAAAAAAATTTATATAAAATAAAAAGGAAGAAAAGGAGAAATTATGTTAAAGAATTTATCAAAACCACTAAGATGGCTAGTATTATTATTAGCAGTGGTAATCGTTTCTAGTTTGTTTGCTTCATTAGTTCAAAACTCGTTTTGGTCAGTAAAAGTAAACAAAGTCAGTTTTGAGACTGAACGGGGTGAGTTATCGGGGTATTTATATTTGCCTAGAGGCGTTGATGCTGATAATCCAGCGCCAGCGGTTGTATTAACTCATGGGTATTTGAACAATGCAGAAATGCAGTTAATACCTGCAATTGAACTATCAAGAAGAGGTTATGTTGTTTTAGCTTTTGATATGTATGATCATGGTGATTCAACTTGGGAAACACCAGCTGCATTTAACTTCTTTGTTAACTCAGTTAGTGATGCGGCAAGTTTCATGTATGACCAAGATTATGTACTCAAAGATGCTAATGGCAACGGAATGATTGCTGTCAGCGGCCATTCAATGGGAGGATTTTCATCAATCTGGGCAGTTCTTTTTGATGAAATGCAAGCTGGAGTATCAGGGTATAGAAAAATAGCAGCTGCTATGCCTGTTGGAGCTGATTTCCGCTATGTAAGTATTCCTAATTCTTGGGAAATGTTTGGCTCAAGAAGTGTTGGTTTTATAGCCGCTCATTGGGATCAATTTTTCTTTGACAACAGTGGAACAACTGGAAGTGTTAGATACAAAGACTTTGTTAAAGACAGTGTTGGTTTAGCTTTCTTAGGACAAACAGAAGCTGAACAAGGCGTGTTTTATGAAGTTGCTGGTGGACAAAGAGTTATTTATACACCAAATGAAACTCATCCGCTAAATCACTGGTCTTTGGCTACAGGAAAAGCTTCAATCACATTTATGGAAGAAGCTTTCACTTATCAGTTAGAACTCCATAACTTAGGAGAATTAGCTGATTATGGAATTAGAACTGGATCAACAGGTCAAGTTTGGTGGTTAAAAGAAGCCTTTACTTTAATTGCGCTTTTGGCTTTAGTATGTATGATAGTGCCTTTATTTGTTATGGTAACGAAATTACCAGTATTTAATAAAGTTTATAAAGAAAATGCAGCTGCTGAAGCCACATTATCACTTGGACAAGATTCTTTAAGCAATAATGTTTTAAAAGCACTTATTATTTCTATAACAACTTTAATCGCAATGTTCTATCTAACACACTTTATGGATAGAAGTGCAGGTCTTGCTACATTAGCAGATGCAATGTACTATGTGATTGGAGCTGCAGCATTCTTTACATTAGCTGTTTGGGTTGCTGCAATTGTTAAGAGCGATGAAAAGAGTATTAATCTTGCTAACAAAGCAACTCTTGGTGCTGTTACAGTGAGTGTTATTGCGATTCTATACCGTTGGTTACTTACAAACACGCAAATCATTACTAAAGCGGTATATTGGAGTGCTCCTTCAGTTAATACAATTGCTTATTGGGCGATAGCATCTGCAGGGTTAATATTATTAGTTGTTTTCATTACTACGCCAGTCTTCAACTTTGGTAAAAAAATTGAAAATCCTTACGGATTAAAAACTACTTTCAAACAATTGGCAGCTAGTTTATTAGTAGCGGTTGTTATGGCGTTTGGATTATTGTTTGTGGTTGCTTTAGTGGAATGGATATTCTTAACTGACTTTAGAATCTACACATTTGCAATTAAGATTTTCAACTCTCAACAGTTTGTTGCCGCTTTAAGATATATGCCATTATTGTTCATCTACTATTTTGCTGCAGGGGTTACAATTTTTGTCAACACCAAAAATTGCAAAAACTGGTTGGGCGATATTTTAGCCGCATTCTTATTGGTTGGCCCAATTGTAGTCTTCTTGATTTATCAATATTCAGTTCTATATGCTACAGGAGTAGCAGCGTATCCAAGTTTCTCACTTAGTGCAATTCTTGCTGTTGGGTTAGTACCAGCTCTATCAATTGCTGGAATTGTTATACGTAGAATCTCACTTAAAACGGGTAATATTTGGACAGGTGTTTTCTTTACTACAATCTTCTTCACACTTATTACACTTGCTAATACTGCAGTTTACCTATTATCAATAGCTTAATTTTTATCTAAACTTTATATTTATGGTAAGACTCCCTAGGCTCGATAACCTAGGGGGTTTTATTTTTTTTGTTTTATGTTATAATGTTAGTAATTTGCAGGAGGTTTTTACTATGAAAATTCAAAGACTTATCATATTTATAATTTTTATAACGTTCTTGGTAGGTTGTTCTGGCAAAACAACCACCGAAGAAGAAGTAAGTTTAACACTAACACTAAAAGAAAATAGTGAATTAGTTTATGAAGTGCTCGGTGATTTAGCTCTTAATCAACAAGTTGGTTTACCAATCTTGGAAGCAGAGGGTATGCTTTTTGTTGGTTGGTCTGATGGCGAACACTTATTCTATCATAATTACACAATAACTGATAACACCATTCTTACTGCTGTTTTTGAAGATGTTGAGGATGTTATTGACTACACTATCAATCAAGGTGTTATTTGGATTAGTGGATATAACGGTCAAAGTAAGTACTTGAGGATTCCAACTAAGATTGATGATATTATAGTTAGAGGAATCGCTACATTAGCTTTTGATGAAAGTCCATTGGTTGAGATTGAGATTCCAAATTCAGTAACTAATATCTCAAATAATGCTTTTACAAAAATGGAAAATCTTATTAAGATTAGTTTCTATG
>OBJA01000077.1_pt1 | contig 99422 bp, 74 predicted proteins | sample 1519751 | NCBI WGS metagenome assembly OBJA01 (sample SAMEA3881238, study PRJEB22517) | soil metagenome | biome: lake sediment; feature: soda lake sediment; material: sediment, water from around vicinity | place: India | collected 2013-12-23 | depth 3 m | reverse complement strand
GGAGGAGTAGCAATATAAACGTAACCGTTTTCAATAAGCTCTTTCATGTAGCGGAAGAAGAAGGTTAGAATAAGTGTGGCAATATGACTACCATCAACGTCAGCATCAGTCATTATGACTACTTTATGGTAACGAAGTTTCGCCAGATTTAATGCTTTACTATCATCTTCGGTACCAATTGTAACTCCAAGAGCTGTAAAAATATTCTTGATTTCCTCACTATCGAAAATTTTGTGTTGCATAGCTTTCTCAACATTGAGGATTTTTCCCCTCAGCGGAAGAATAGCCTGGAATCTACGGTCGCGACCCTGTTTTGCTGTACCACCTGCAGAATCTCCCTCCACAAGGTAGATCTCGCATTTTTCAGGGTCACGCTCACTACAATCAGCAAGTTTACCAGGCAATCCTGAACCTGAAAGGACATTTTTCCTCTGCACAAGTTCACGTGCTTTGCGCGCTGCATGTCTTGCAGTAGCAGCTAGTATAACTTTATTTACTATGGTTCTTGCCTCTTTTGGATGCTCTTCGAGGTAGTAGCTGAGCAGCTCTGAAACTAATGTATCAACTGCACCCATAACCTCATTGTTGCCAAGTTTTGTTTTAGTTTGCCCTTCAAACTGTGGTTCCTGGACTTTTACTGATATGATTGCGGTTAATCCTTCGCGGAAGTCATCACCACTTATATCAAACTTCAGGTTCTTAAGCATACCTGATTTATCGGCATAAGCTTTAAGTGTACGTGTTAAAGCCCTGCGAAAACCAGCAAGATGAGTACCGCCTTCATGCGTGTTGATATTATTTACGTATGAGTGTATATTCTCGCTGAATGAAGTGTTGTACTGCATTGAAATTTCAACCGGAATATCATTCCTCTCCCCCTCAATGTAGATTGGCTCGGGCATGAGCTTTTCGCGCATACCATCAAGATATTCTATGAAATCGAGCAAGCCTTTTTCTGAATAAAAACTATGTGTCGAGACAACACCTTCATCATTTAATAATCTTTCGTCAGTAATAGAGAGCTTTATACCTTTATTGAGGAAGGCAAGTTCTCTGATCCTAGATTTCAGTATTTCAACATCATAAACAAGATTTGTGAAAATTGTATCATCAGGCTTAAAATGTACGGTTGTGCCGGTAATATCAGTTTCTCCTACTACACGTACAGGGTATAATGGTTTCCCGATACTATACTCCTGCTCAAATATCTTACCCTCACGATATACTGTAACTTTTAGCATTGATGATAAGGCATTCACGCATGACACACCCACACCATGCAAACCTCCCGATACTTTATATGATCCTTTGTCGAACTTACCACCTGCATGAAGTACAGTCATTACAACCTCAAGTGCCGACTTCTTTTCCTTTTCATGGAAATCAGTTGGAATACCTCTACCATTATCGACAACTGTTATTGAATTGTCAGTATGTATAGTTACCTGAATGGTATCGCAATAACCTGCAAGTGCTTCGTCAATGGAGTTATCAATTACTTCATATACCAAATGATGAAGTCCACGCTCTCCAATGTCACCAATGTACATAGCAGGCCGCTTACGAACCGCCTCAAGTCCCTCAAGAACCTGTATATTCTCAGCTGTATAATTTCCGTTACCGTTGCCGTTGGTGGGAGTGATATTTCTTACTTCAGCGTCATTATTTAAATCGCTCATATTCAATATAATAGTAAATTTTAGTAGAATAGCAAAGTTACTAAATTTTACAATAAGTTTAACATAAAAATGTCAGTTCCTCAATAAAAAACGTAACTTTTCTAAATACCTTCTTAAGGTGCATAAAATAGAAGGTATTTGGTTTGGTTTATATCTATAAATCAAGTAGTGATCAATCGCATAAGCGCAGTTTTGCAATTATAAAAACCAGGTTCCTAAACCTATAAGTGCATGTCAATATCTACGAAGTAGCAGGTATTTAAACTCATAACTTCAAGTCTACAATTATAAACCAGCAGGTCTTTAATCTTACCAGCAGGTGCTTAATCTTATATGAAAAAGTCTAATGCTATGAAGCTGTATGCGTGTATTCCTTTAGAGAGCAAGTCAATTACTGTGAAATAGCAGATTTATATTTCTAAAAGGGTATGTTTATACCTGTCAAGCAGCATATTTCTAATCCTAAAAGAGTGGGGCAATATCGATCAAGCAATACATGTTTTATACTAAGAGCATGTCTATATCAATAAAGACGGGGCTGTTAATATAAAAACACGGACTATGCAAGAATACTTATTCTTTCTCGATTTAGTCCGTGTTTTTACAAAGTGGGTAATTAGTAGCGATTACCTCTTTTTATATAGTTCAGAGCTGAATTATCTTCGAGCCTGAAGCATTATCTCGAGCATTTTAATAGCTGCCTCTGGAATGATAGTTCCCGGTCCAAATATAGCCATTGCACCTGCCTTATAAAGATAATCATAATCCTGTGGTGGAATAACACCTCCAACAATAACCATAATATCTTCTCGACCAAGCTTTTTAAGCTCTTCAATTACCTGCGGAACAAGTGTTTTATGTCCAGCTGCAAGACTTGATACTCCCAGCACATGCACATCATTTTCAACAGCTTGTTTTGCTGCTTCTGCAGGTGTCTGGAATAATGGTCCAATGTCTACATCAAAACCTATATCCGCATAACCTGTTGCAACTACTTTTGCTCCTCTATCGTGTCCGTCCTGACCCATTTTTGCAATCATAATACGAGGACGACGGCCTTCAACTTCTGCAAATTTATCGGCTAATTCAACTGCTTTCTTGAAGCTACTGTCGTTTTCCGATTCTGATGAATATACTCCTGAGATTGAACGTATCACAGCTTTATACCTCCCGTAAACTTTTTCTAATGCAAAGGAAATTTCTCCTAATGAAGCACGCTTACGTGCAGCATCAATTGATAATTCAAGCAAGTTACCTTCGCCTGATTCAGCAGCATGAGTTAAAGCATTAAGAGCTGCTTGTACCTCTTCATTATTCCTGTTGGCTTTAAGGAATTGAAGACGTTTAATTTGAGCTTCACGAACAGCTGTATTATCAACTTCAAGTGTTTCAATAGGATCTTCCTTGGCTAAACGATATTTATTAACGCCAACAATAGTATCTCTACCTGAGTCAATACGTGCTTGTTTTCTTGCAGCGGCCTCTTCAATACGCATTTTTGGAATACCTGTTTCAATAGCTTTAGCCATTCCACCCAAGGCTTCTACCTCTTCAATAAGTTTCCATGCTTTGTTAGCAATCTCATGAGTAAGTGATTCAACATAATATGAACCTGCCCATGGGTCAACTACTTTGGTAATATTGGTTTCTTCCTGAAGATATATCTGTGTGTTTCTTGCAATACGTGCTGAGAAATCGGTTGGCAATGCAATAGCCTCATCAAGTGCATTGGTATGTAAGCTCTGAGTGTGTCCGAGTGCTGCGGCCAAAGCTTCAACAGCAGTTCTTGTTACGTTGTTAAACGGATCCTGTTCGGTTAAGCTCCAGCCTGATGTTTGTGAGTGTGTACGCAGAGCCATCGACTTTTCGTCTTTAGGATTAAACTGTTTCACAATCTTAGCCCACAATAATCTTGCTGCTCTCATCTTGGCAATCTCCATGAAATGGTTCATTCCAATAGCCCAGAAGAATGATAAGCGTGGTGCAAAAGCATCAATTGGAATTCCTGCATGAATACCTGTACGTATATATTCCAACCCGTCGGCAAGAGTATATGCCAGTTCAATATCAGCTGTTGCACCTGCTTCCTGCATGTGATAACCGCTGATTGATATTGAATTAAACTTCTTCATGTTCTTTGATGTGAACGAGAAGATATCGGCTATAATTCGCATACTTGGTGATGGTGGATAAATATAGGTATTTCGTACCATGAACTCCTTCAGGATATCGTTCTGAATTGTACCGCTGAGCTTATCCATCGAAACGCCTTGTTCCTCGGCAGCAACAATATAAAAGGCTAGAATAGGCAAAACAGCGCCATTCATTGTCATTGATACCGACATTTTATCAAGGGGAATCTGATCGAACAGAATCTTCATGTCGAGTATTGAGTCGATAGCAACACCTGCCTTACCAACATCGCCAACTACTCTTTCATGATCTGAATCGTAGCCGCGATGTGTTGCAAGGTCGAATGCTACCGAAAGACCCATTTGTCCGGCTGCAAGGTTCCTGCGGTAAAAAGCATTTGACTCCTCTGCCGTTGAAAAACCGGCATACTGACGAATAGTCCACGGCTTGTTAACATACATAGTACTATATGGACCTCGGAGGAATGGAGCTATTCCTGCAGCATAATTCAGGTGCTCCATATTTTTCAAGTCATCTTCGGTATATACCGGCTTAACAGGTATTTGTTCGGTTGTCATCCATTCCTTACCGGCGGAAACACCATTTGAAGTGACTTTATCATTTGACTTTATGTCAATCTTTTTAAAATCGGGACGCATATCTTATTTTTAAGTTGCTTACAATATTTTTAATAGAGTCATTAGCTAAAGAGCATTGCTTTGCAATAGGCTAAAGCTATGATACCATACTTTATAACATTATCTCAAGCTTTCTTTGGAAATCGTATAATGTATTTAAGAGATTGCTTCTTACATGTATGAACTCATCAACACCTGCTGCTTTCAAAGTATCCAGTAATTCTTTTGGATACCCTGCAACCACAACGATAGCATTTGGATATGCTTCTTTAATCTTTGTGGTATAATCGGCGGCCAATTCGGCATACTCTTCATCCGAGCTGCATAATACAACTATATCAGCTTGTGATTCACCTATTGCCTTTAAGCCATCTTCAATACTTGCAAAGCCTAAATTATCGATAATTTTATATCCTGCACTACCGAAGAATCCGGTGCTGAACGCAGCCCTGGCTTTACGCATGGCTAGATTGCCAAAGGTGTACATGAAGACTACAGGTCGTTTATTGCCTTCGTTTTCCCATATTTCAGTGGCTAAACGCAAATCTTCAAACTCATCAACTGCCCTGCCTATTTCTATAGTCTTGAATTTATGTTCCTTAATAATTTCCTCTTCAAAATCATCTGATTCCTCTTCGGTTTCGGCCTGAAGTTTTTCAAGCATGTTCTCGTTGAGATTAGGATGCTGGTTTGTGCCAAGAACCAAGGTGCGGCGATTAGCAACTGCATCTTTCTTTTCTTTCGCAGTTGCAGTGATAGTGTCCTGTATGAAACCTAACTTCATGGCCTGAAGCATACCACCCATTTCCTCAATCTTCAGGAACAGCTGCCATCCATGCTCAGCAAGTGAAGCAGTAAGGCTTTCAATATAGTATGATCCTGCTGAAGGATCCACTACTTTATCAAGGCTTGACTCTTCCTTAAGGATGATCTGCTGATTTCTCGAAATTCTTAATGAAAAATCATCAGGTTCCTGATAATTCATATTGAAAGGTAGAACTGAAATAATATCAGCTTTACCTAATGCAGCCGACATAGCTTCGGTAGTTGTACGAAGCATGTTAACATAGGGATCATAAATCGATTTGTTCCAATTGGCCGTCATTGAATGAATGAACATAGCTGCCGATTCAATTTTCCCGGGTTTGTACTCATTCACTATTCTTGCCCATAGCAATCTTGCTGCTCTTAGTTTTGCAATTTCCATGAAGTAATTGCCACCGGTTGCAAAAACGAAGGTCATTTGTGAAGCAACTTCATCAACGTTAAAACCTTTACTGGTGTACCATGAAAGGTATTCATTACCTGCTGCAAGTGAAAAAGCAAGTTCCTGAACTAATGTAGAACCTGCATTGTGGAAAAACTGACCGTTAACACTCAATACTTTAAAACCCGGCAATATTTGTTGTGCATCCTTAATAAGTTGAGCACCTTCAAGCAAATCACCCTCTTCAGAGTTATAAAAATTGCCGTTAATTAGTACATAACTAAGCGGGTCGAAATCAAATACACCCTTTACCTTAGAAATATCAAATCCTGAAGCTGTAATCGCCTCTTCGATATCTGTGAATAGGTTTTCGTATGATGGAGCACTATTAAACAGTAGTGTTACTTTCTCAAGATCAACACCATTTAATAATGCTTTAACATCACTGCCTGTCTTTATTTCAGAAGCGTTTATTAAAACAGCATCAGCTCCGCGACTGGTCGCATCTTTGATAAGGAAATTTGCCTTACTGATATCTGAGGTTTCAATATTTTGCGCTATAAGCCAATTGTTCGATTCGCTTTTGGCTCCTCTTATAAATGGGTAACTACCGGGTAATGATGATAATAAACCGTTGATCTTTTCGAGATCCTCAGCCCGATAATAGGGTTTTACTTTAAATCCTTCTTCTGTATTCCAGATTAACTTCTTGTCGTAATCTGCCCCTTTAAGATCCTGTATAATCTTCTCTTCCCATTGCTGAGTTGATACAGGAGGAAATTCAGAAAATAAACCACCCGTTTTCTTTGTATTTTCCATATCGTCCATTAATGGTATATGTTATTGATTTTTATCTACTTACTCGCTAATTGAGCATAACTTGAGCCCAAAAGCTTACGGTTTAAAAATTTGTGCAAAGGTACAGGTTTTTGGCCAAGCATACTTATAAATGTATCATAATGTATCTTAAAATATAACATTTATAAATCTAAATGTGTATTTATGACTAAATTGTTGATTTGTGTCTTAAAATTTTGTACCTTTATACAAAGAAAATCAATGAAGGCAGCAATAACAGGAGTTACAGGTTTTATAGGCGGCCGTCTTAAGCTTGAACTTGAGAAGCTGAATAGTGAGATAATCTCGCTCACTCGCGAAATAATGGATCGTAGCATTGAGGAGTTGGCGTCTTTACTTGAGGGTTCAGATATTGTGATTAATCTTGCCGGTGCTCCAATCATTGCACGACAGACAAAAGCATACAAAAAAGAGATTTATAGCTCAAGGGTAGATCTTACACGCAAGCTTGTAAGTGCAATAAATATTTGCACGCTCCCTCCAAAACATTTAATTTCAGCCTCAGCTATAGGCATTTATTCAGATAGCAAAGTAAATACTGAGACTTTTTATGAGTATTCCGACAGTTTCATGGCTAACGTTTGCCACGATTGGGAAACAGCTGCCTCTGAAGTAAGGAAAGATCGAACTACACTTACAATTATTCGTCAGGGTATTGTACTCGATAATGCGGAAGGTGCTTTGCCAATAATGATAAAGCCTTTTACCTTGTTTGTTGGCGGCCAAATAAGCGATGGCACACAAATATTATCATGGATTCACATTGTCGATCACCTAAGGGCTATTCTTTTCATAATAGACAATAAAAAAGCAGGTGTATATAACCTTGTATCACCCGGTTATATAAGCAATTCTGAATTTACAAAAGTATTAGCCCGAAAACTAAACCGCCCGGCAATCTTCACAGTTCCCTCTTTTGCACTAAAACTCATATTTGGTGATGGGGCTAAAGCTCTAATCTCAGGACAAGCAGTTTACCCTGAAAGGCTACTTGAAGAAGGTTTTAAATTTCAATATGGGGTTTTAGAAGAGGCTCTCGATGATCTGCTTTCACCATCTTTAAACCTATAACACTTACTTCTTGAATTTTATCATGTTGCATTGAAAAACGCTGATTGCTTTTTTTCCTTACTTTGCAGGTGATTAAATTAATAAAACCATGAAAATCTTCTCACGCTTAATCATTGCTGCATTTTTTGCAATTATGACCTTTTCAGCATCAGCCTTAGATGATGCACGATTACTACGATTTCCCGACATTAATAATGATCTTGTTGCCTTTGTTTACGCAGGTGATATCTGGACTGTTGAAGCTTCGGGTGGCAATGCCCGCCGATTAACTTCACATGAAGGTCTTGAATTATTTCCCAAAATTTCGCCCGATGGTAAATGGATTGCTTTCTCGGCCGAATATTCAGGTTCAAGGCAAATTTTTGTTATACCTACAAAAGGCGGTACTCCTAAACAGTTAACTTTCTATAACTCTGTTGGTGTCATGCCTCCGCGAGGCGGATGGGACAATGTAGTGCTTGACTGGACCCCCGATAGTAAGCAAATTCTCTTCAGAGGCAACCGTACATCTTTCGGCGATCGCAATGGAAAGTATTTCCTTGTTAGCATAGAAGGCGGTCTTGAAACACCTCTTGAAATTGCTAATGGTGGGTTTGCTGCACTTTCTCCTGATGCTTCAAAAATATGCTTTACTCCCGTTGACCGTGAATTCAGAACCTGGAAGAGATATAAAGGTGGCAGGGCTACCGATTTATGGATATACGACCTCAACAAGCAAACTTCCGACCAGATTACCAATTTTGCAGGTGCCGATCAGTGGCCGGTATGGAGTGGCAATAATATCTTCTTTACCTCCGACCGCGATCTTAAGTTGAATATTTATCGTTTTGACGTATCTACCCGTCAAACCGAACAAATAACCTTTCATAAAGATTTTGATGTAATGTGGCCTTCAGGTCAGAACGGTCTTATTGTTTATGAGAATGGTGGTTATCTTTATAAACTTAATACAGCCACAGGCGAAAATGTTCGCCTTGTTGTAAACATCAATTTCGACAACCCAAATCTTATCCCATACTTCAAGAATGTAAAAGAGAATATAGGTAGTTTTAATATTTCTCCATCAGGCAAGAGAGCGATATTTGATGCAAGAGGTGATATCTACTCTGTGCCGGCTGAGCATGGTGTTATTATAAATCTCACCAATTCACAGGGAGTTAGAGATCAATATCCTGCATGGTCGCCCGATGGCAAATTCATTTGCTATGTTTCCGATGCATCAGGCGAGTATGAACTTTATCTGCTTGAAAACAAAAAAGGAGCTACACCAAAACAACTTACTTCAGGTTCAAAAGCCTGGAAATACCCACCTGTGTGGTCGCCCGATAGCAAGTATATTTCATTCTCCGACAGAAATATGAAACTTTGGTTGCTAGAAGTAAAATCAGGCAAGTTAACCGAGGTTAACACAGCCACTCTAAATGAAATCAGAGATTATTCATTCTCACCCGATTCGAAATGGATTGCATACACACGCGAGGGCAACAATGGATTATCGGCTATATGGGTTTATAACATCGAAACATCAAAAAACTCACAATTAACCGAAAATACGTTTAACGATTACCAGCCTGTATTTTCAAATGATGGTAACTACTTGTTCTTTGCATCAGACAGAGACTTTAACCTTCAGTTTTCAAGCTTTGAATTCAATTATTTATATACTAAAGCTACCAGGCTTTACGCGATGGTGCTAAAAGCTGATGGTCAGCCTTTAGTTAAAAAACGTGTTGACATAGAACCGGTTAAAGACACAACAAATATAACAGCATACAGAAATCAGGTAAGTGATAAGAATAAACCATCAAAATCCGATAAAGACAAAAATAAGACAGGCGAAGTTGATGCTAAAGAGGCTAAAGCACCTGTGAAAGTTACAATCGATATTGCCGGTATCAACAACCGTATCATCGCTTTGCCGGTTGAATCGGGTGACTATGATAACCTTATGGCTGCAGAAGGCGGACTGCTTTACTCATCTGAAAGCAAGCTGATGTTCTACAATCAGGAAGAGGAAAAGTCGGTCGAAATTCTTGATAAAGCATCAAATGCAACTGTAAGCGCCGATGGTAAAAATGTAATTTACCGTCATGGTAAAGATTATGGTATTATCAAAATTAAAGAAGGACAGAAATCTCCGGCAGGAAAGCTTAATCTCGATAACATGGAGATGAAGATTGATCCAAGAAGTGAGTGGAACCAAATTTATACAGATGCATGGAGAATTTTTAGAGACTTCTTCTATGTAAACAACCTTCATGGCGTTGACTGGCCCGAAATTAAACAACGTTATAGTCCTTTGCTTCCATCGGTTGCGCACCGTGCTGATCTTGACTATATTCTTTCTGAAATAGTTGCTGAAACAAATACAGGTCATGCTTATGTTGATTGGGGAGATTTTCCAAAAGTTAAACGCGTTGATGGAGGTTTACTTGGTGCTGAGATAATAGCAGACCAAAAAGCAGGATTATACAAAATAGGCAAGATCTATGACAGTGAAAATTGGAATAAAGAACGCCGGTCGCCATTACGCGATATTGGTGTTAATGTGAAAGAAGGTGATTATATAATTAGCATTGACGGCCGAAAACTCACTCTCAATGACAATCCTTATGAATTCCTCGAAAACACTGCTAATAAAGAAGTAGAATTAGAAGTTAACAGTAAAGCTGACCCTAAAGGTGCAAGAGTAGAAACAATAAAACCAATTGATTCAGAACTTGAACTAATGTATTTACAATGGGTTAATGAACGACGTGCATTGGTCGACAAGCTTTCGGGTGGAAGAATCGGCTACATACATGTACCAAATACAGCAGTTGAAGGAAACAGGGAGCTTCATAGAGGAATGTATGCATACCATGACAAGGAAGCTTTGATTATTGATGACCGATATAATGGAGGTGGATTCATACCCGACAGAATGGCTGACTTACTGGATAGAAAAACACTAAGTTATTGGCATCGTAATGGGTTACAGCCAGGTAAAGCCCCAGGGGTAGCACATGACGGACCAAAGGCAATGCTAATAAACGGCTATTCATCATCGGGCGGAGATGCTTTGCCTTATTATTTCAGGAAAATGGGACTTGGAAAACTCATAGGGACAAGAACCTGGGGTGGATTGGTAGGCATATCGCGTAATGCAGCACTAGTTGATGGAGGATATATTTCGGTACCACGTTTCGGTATATTCGATGAGAAAGGAGAATGGATTATTGAAGGTATTGGAGTATATCCGGATATTGAAGTTATTGACCGCCCCGAATTAATGGCCACAGGTAAAGATCCTGTAATTGAAAGAGCAGTGCAGGAACTACTGGAAGAGCTTAAGAATAATCCTGTTAAAAAGATACAATCGCCAGCACCACCTAACAGGAGTAAATGGATTGAGTATGATATAAAATAGCACCGCAATTAAACTTGATCTCAGGACTTTTTAAGTAGAAGATCTGATGCAAAAAAAGAGGCTGCAATAATTAGTAGTCTCTTTTTTTAGTATCACTTGAGTTATAGTTCGCTTACCCCTTGTATAACAAAAACACACAAATCCCACTCCATGTGTTATGGTCTAATAAATCTAATGATCTTTAATATAAAAATCCATGTTGCAAATTAAATAATAACACCTGATTAATGTTTAATTTAGCATTCGTTTTACGCTGTTCAAATGAGCCACAATTTTGAAATAAGTCAGTTAGATAAAGAGAATGCTGAATTTAATTTTGCATCGGAGTTTATACTTCAAACAAACCGATTGGTATATCTCACCGGAAAGGCCGGAACAGGTAAAACAACATTCCTTAAGCATCTGCAATCAACCTGCTCAAAGCGAATGGTGGTGCTTGCTCCTACCGGTGTAGCTGCCATAAATGCAGGCGGGCAAACCATTCACTCATTCTTTAATATTAAACCAAGCGTTTATGTTCCCGGAGATAAAAGGCTGAGATTTAATGTGCCCGATAAAGAAGATGATAAAACATCGGTGCTCGATCATTTTAGATATCAGCGTGAAAAACTGGAACTTATTAGAAATCTTGAGTTATTGGTTATTGATGAGATTTCGATGGTTCGTTGCGATCTGTTGGATGTTATTGATCAACTTTTAAGATATATTCGTCGCCGGCACTTTACACCTTTTGGTGGAGTTCAGGTATTGCTTATCGGCGATACTTTTCAATTACCTCCGATAGCAAATCACGACGATTGGTCAGTATTGTCGCGCTTTTATAGCAGTCCCTATTTCTTTAGTTCTAACGTTTTTAAATCCTTGAAACCGGTTTACATTGAGCTTAAGAAAATTTACAGGCAAAAGGATCAGTCGTTTATCGAACTACTTAACAGAATCAGAATAAACCGGCTAAATACAAACGATCTGCGCTTGCTTAATACAAGGTACTTACACGGCTTCGAGCCTGAGGGGTCGGATGATTATATCATATTAGCTTCACACAACCGTATGGTTATTGAAACAAATCAACGAAGGTTGGATGAGATTAAAGAAGACGAGTATGAGTTTGAAGCCGAAGTAAGCGGGGTATTTCCGGAAGGTAGTTTTCCGGCAGATAACTTATTGAAACTAAAAAAAGGTGCTCAGGTAATGATGCTCCGAAACGACCGCAATAAGCGATATTTCAATGGTAAAATAGGTCATATTTCTAAATTACCGATGAACATATTAAGGTGCATTTTTCAGACCATACTGAAATTGATGTTTTAAAAGAAACCTGGGACAATATCAGGTATAAATGGGATGCCAATAAGAAGAAAGTTATTGAAGAACCAATTGGCACTTTTATTCAATATCCTGTAAAATTAGCATGGGCAATAACAGTTCATAAAAGCCAGGGACTTACTTTCGAAAAAGTAATAGCTGACGTTGGCGAATCATTTGCCCATGGACAAGTTTACGTTGCTTTGAGCAGATGTACATCATTTAAAGGTTTGCTGTTAAGAACTCAGTTAACATCACGCTCTGTCAAGACCGACCCGTTGGTACTTGAATTTGCTTCAAATGAAACACCCGGAACCATCCTGCTCAAAGAACTTGAAAAGAGTAAGAAGAATTACAATTTGAAAGCAGCGGTTCAGGCTTGGAAAAATGGTGAATATCAGCTTGCTACCGAAAGCTTGTTGCTTTACCTCGAGGAGAAGGATGCTGATACCAACAGAGCAATCAAATTATGTGACGAGGCTCTTTATCGGTATATTAACACAACAACAAAGGTCATTAACCAGGTAATCATGCATAGTGCAGATGTTAATGATAATTATGAAAACACCATTACAGTAAAGAAAAATGACAAATCTTTACGTTCAATTTTAAAAGAGGCTTTACTTAAAGGCCAGGCTATTTCAAATCTCCTGGAAGATTTAAGTGATTACCAATTAGCCGAAGAGCTAATTGCCCGCCATGGTAATAACATTGACATGCTCATTGAGACAATTAAAAAAGTAAGGAAACTGGTAAATGTTAAAGGCAAACATGCCGGAAGTATTTAATTATTTTGTTTCAATATTGTAATTCCTAAAAATCATTAATTTATTAAATGTCAACTCCTTAAATCTTAAAGGATTATGTGGAGTTGAAAACAATGTGCTTAAGTTTTCATTAGAAACACTTTGCTTTAAAATTGCTTTAACCTCTGTTCAGGCTCTGTTCATTCTCTGTTTAGCATCTGTTTACCCTTAGTTATACACTGAGGCTGAACAGAAGCTGAACAATAGTTGAACAGAAGCTGAACAGAGGCTGAACCAAAATAATCCCTACTTGATCTAAATGCTAACACCGGTTTGTATCAATGGGTAATTGAATACAGTAATGCAACAGGTAAAATTAACAGGTTAACCGGGTGGGTTGCTGTTATGAGGTAGATTAGTTTTATTATATAAAATTCTAATACAAACTTGGATATTATGGAATAGTATCATATATTTGAGGTGCCTTTGAAAATAATTGCTTGTAACTGAATACCCATGATTCCACTTCGGAAAATAAGTAAGAGCTATTTTTTGCATTCCGTTTCATGTTTGCCAAATGGTAAGAACCTGCCATGTTTTATACCTTAAATGCTCACGAAATGAACAAATATCTCTTAATAGTTCTGCTTGTTGCTTTAAATGTATTTGAAGGTTATAGTCAAAAAGAAGCTAACAACTGGAATTTTGGGACAATGGCCGGCATTACTTTTAATAGCGGTGTACCTACTTCACATAAGAATAGTGCGATGTCTCATAATTACGGCTGTGCAACTATAAGTGATTCTCTTGGTAATTTATTATTTTACACAAATGGCATGACGGTTTATGATAGAGATAACCACGTCATGCCACAGGGAACAGGTCTTTTAGGATCTACTACAGGTTATCAAAACTGCATAATAGTTCCAATCCCGGAAAGGACTGATGAATATTATATTTTCACTGTCGGAACTTGTGATAATATAAGCCTTACTTGTGTTGGTCTACATTATTCAATTGTTAAAATGAACCTTAATAATGGCTTAGGTGATGTTGATCCACAATTTAAGAATATACCTTTAGCACAATCTGATAAGGCTATTGAGAAAATAACCGCTGTGAAGCATGTAAATGGTACGGATTATTGGATTGTTGTCCGTAATCTTAGTGAGCCGGAAAATGAATTTCATTCTTATCTGGTAACAAAAGCTGGTATAAATACAATTCCAAAGCGTTCATCATGTTTGCTTTTTGTTCCTGCGGCACATGGTACAAATAGAGGTGCTATTAAGATTTCACCTGATGGGAAATATTTAGTTTCATTAAACATTTATGGTTACGCAGGGACAAACGGAAATGAGATTGGTTATTTTGATGCTTCCAGTGGGCAGATTAGCTTAGTCTATACCTTTAATCCTATGAATTTTAATGAGCACGGGGCTGAGTTTTCACCGAATAATCGATTTTTATATATGACCAGCCTTCAGACTCAACAAGAAAGGATATTGCAGTTTGATATGTCGAAGCTTTCAGTAGTTTCAACTTTTATGGCTTCAGAAATTGAAATAGCAGCTGGAAATAAAGCAACTGGCATTCAGTTAGGTCCCAATGGGAAAATATATGTTGCAAGGAATAATCGCGAATATTTAGGAGTAATCAATTTCCCGGATATGGTAGGAGCAGCATGTGGATATGACTCAATGGGAGTATATTTAGATGGTCGATATGGGAAATATAGTCTTCCTCAATTCATTCAATCCTATTTCCTTCGTTTTAATTATAAAGGTAAATGCGCTGGTGAGAGTTTCTTGTTTACTCCTAACTTTAACCCTTTGCCCGATAGTATTCATTGGAATTTTGGTGATCCTGCAAGTGGTGTAAATGATACTTCAATTCTCCTAAACCCACAACATGTTTATAACCAAAGCGGTGTTTATGTTGTAACGGTTTTTGCCAGATATCCGGGAGGGAGAACCGAAACAGCAACACGGGAGGTTACAGTTAATGCTTTGCCTAATCCATATACCGGAGGAGATACCACTATCTGTAAGGGTTCAACTGCAATCCTCAAAGCAGAAAGCGGTTATGATTCTTACCTGTGGAGCAATAATCAAACTATTGATTTCATTGCAGTATCTGATACAGGATATTACTGGGTTGAAGCTATGAATGCTGAAGGCTGTGTTGCAAGAGATTCTATTCATGTTGCCTGGCATAAACTTCCTCAATTAACATCCGATACGATTGTTTCACCAACTACCTGCGGAAATAGCATTGGATCTATTTCTGGTGTAAACATCACAGGTAGTACACCTCCTTACAATGTTTTGTGGCTAAACAGTAACGGTGACACCATAGGTGTTACTAATAATCTCTATAACCTTGCTGTAGATAATTATATGCTTTGGGTAACCGATAATAATGGTTGCAAAACTAAACTGGCATCTTTTACTATAAATAACTTCGACTCTGATCTTATAATTGTAGGTGTTGACACTTCTCATGTTTATTGCAACCGGCCTGAAGGAAAACTTAAAGTTTATGTTCAACCCGGATTAAGTGATAAGCTTATCTATTCAATTGATAACTGGTTAACTCATCAACCAACAGGTGAATTTACAAATCTGCTTCCCAATGATTATTATGTCAAAGTAAAAGATAGCTTGAATTGCGAGGCTGTATATCCTGAAAACCCTGTAACTATAATAAGTAAACAGGGGCTTAAGGTAACCGGACATGATATTCAGCCTGAACATGATAATTCCTCTGATGGTAGCATCACAATTTTTGCCTCAGGCAATTCACTTGAATATTCAATAAATGGACAAGCTGCCCAGTCAGGTAATATATTTGAAAATCTGGCCCAGGGTTATTACATTATTCATGTTTCAGATTTGCATGGTTGTGATACAACTTTTGTACTGCAAGTTGTAAACATAACAGGCCATACTTTGTACGCCTCAGCTGGCGATACTGCTGTTTGTAATGGATTAAGAGTATCAGAACCTCTTATGGTGAGTAATTTTACAGATATCACAGCATTTGAAATTGCATTAAGTTATAATAATACTTTTCTTGATGCTGCCGGATTTATAGATGCACATGATGACATCGTGCAAGGATTGCTTCCTGTTAATTATCCTTCACTGGGAATCATAAAAATTAAATGGCAAAGTAACACACCTACTACTCTACCTGATAGTGCAATTCTATTAAATGTAGTAATGCAGGGCAAAAATCAGGGGATTTCGGCTATTGACTGGGTTCTTGCCAATAACGAAACAAGCTTCACTAATATGCATGGGGTTCAGGTAAACGTAATACCTAAAATGGGTAAGGTTACGGTTGCGCCAAATCCCGAAATAACAGGTTTTTACCAAACCGAAATATGTGAACCTAATCCACTAACACAAATGATCTTACCATCGGGTGGTACCGGAACATTATCAGCTATCTGGAATACTCCAAGAGGGATAAAACAAGGCATTGATTATACGATTGATAGTGCCAGGCTTGATGATTCAGGGATATATCATGTTAAAGTAATAGATCAAATGAACTGCATTGCAACCGATTCGGTGAAGGTTACTGTTATGCCTTTGCCTCGGGCAAACTTTCCGCAAGGGCCCATAACTTTTGAACAGGAATACACTCTGGAAGCACAAATCGGTTATGCATCTTATATTTGGAACACCGGCGATACTACTTACTCCATTAAAGTAACAGAAGATGGTGACTACTCGGTAACTATGCAAACTATTGAAGGCTGCACCGCTAAGGAGTCGGTAAAACTGATTAATATAGCAGTTCCTATTCTTGTTCCCAATGCATTCACACCTAACAGTGATGGACTAAATGATGTATTCAGGCCAATAATCCAAAAACCCGATCTTGTAAAGAGTTATTATTTTACAATTTACAATAAATGGGGACAAAAGGTTTTTGAAACTAATGATACAAATGCAGGATGGGATGGCAAGTATGGCATAACCGGAGTTTATCAATGGGTAATTGAATTAAGCACTGGCTTTTCTAAGAGCAATCAATTAAGGGGATCTGTTACTCTTATTAAGTAAAACAATGCAAAGCTTCGGATTTAATTAAATGTGTAATTTAGTGCTCATAATTTAATTACTATGCCATACTTAATCATAGACCTTGAAATGTCGGGGCCCGATGCAGGGTATCATGAAATAATACAATTGGGCGCTGTTTTGGTAAATGATAACTGGGCTCAGCTGGGAACATTTTTAAGCAATGTTTATCCTGAGAATGAGGAAGCCTTTACTGCATCAGCCGAAAAAGTACATGGACTCTCGCTCGAAGACCTTAGTGATGCACCAATGATTTATGAAGTGCTTGAGAACCTCGAAGTATGGATTAGAAAAATGTTGAAGAGGCATGACGGTGACTTAAGAGATATTGTGTTGTGCGGACAAAGTGTTATCCATGATATCAACTTCCTGAAGTTTGCTTATAAGGATGAGAATCTTGACTGGCCTTTCAGCAATAAGCTGATAGATCTCCACACAATTGCTTTTTTCACATTTAAGATAATGGAAGCAAACAGTATATCAATCCCTAAAGGTTTGAGCCTTAAAGCAATTTCATCATACTTTGGATTTGAGAGAGAAGGTGATACACATAATGCACTTGAAGATGCAAATCTCACAATGCTCTGTCTACAGAGGTTCTTTAAAATTGCAGCTTCGGCAAAAATATCTTCTGCTAATCTATAATAAGCTGCTTAGAAATCGGTGTTAGGCTGTACTTTCAAGTCGAGGGTATTAAGCTCAAGTGCAATTAAATTGCCATACCCCGGTTTATTGACCATGTAACATCCATTATCTATATCAATAAAAGAGTAATTTCCTGAGTTTATTGTTAAGTCGATAAAATCAAGACTTACAGATACATGGCCATGTATAAGTTTCTTGTTGTTTATTTTAGCGGGGTTTATATTGTACTCTCTTATCCATAACATTGCCTTCTTATCCTGAAGAGGATCGTCGATATCAAAGTTTAGTCCGGCATGTACAATAAAAAAGTCGTCAAGCTCATGGTATAAAGGAAGCTGGTTAATCCAATCGATATAGAAATATGGTATACCATTCATCTTATGAGCATGAAAACTTCTCATAGCTTCACTACCACCATATCGCATCCACTGCTGCTTCGACTTGTTAGTCTCCTTAAAAAAAAGGAAGCTTTTCAATTGCTGTTCTTCTTCGTAAGCGGTCACCATAAATTCTTCATGATTACCCTTAAGAGCAACAATTGAAAAGCCTTGGGTTTGCAGATCCATGATGTAATCAATAACACCCTTGGAATCAGGTCCACGGTCTATATAATCACCAACAAAGATCAGTTTATCATCCTTTGTTGGAATTACATGAGAATCCAAGAGGGTTCTTAAGGTATTAATACATCCGTGAATATCTGATATGACCCAGTTTTTTCCCATAAATTATTTCTTGCTCTTAGCCTGATTAGCTACTTCCTCCATTAATTTCTTAATAACTTCAGGATCGCCAAGGAAGTAGTCGTTAGTAAGATTCAGTTGATCATCAAACTCAAATACGTAAGGAATACCGGTAGGGAGATTTAATCCAACTATATCTTCATCGCTAATATTCTTAAGATACTTGATAACAGCTCTCAAACTATTTCCATGTGCTGCAACCAAAACCTCATTATGATTTTTAAGAGATTCACGGATATCATTTTCCCAGTATGGAACCATTCGTTCAACTGTTTCCTTTAATGATTCGGTAAGTGGAATCAGTTCAGGGTTTTCATTCTTGTATCTTGGATCATGGCGTGGGTTTCTTTCATCATTCTCAGCTATTGGAGCAGGGGGTACATCATAACTGCGTCGCCATATAAGAACCTGCTCATCACCATATTTCTCAGCAGTTTCGGCCTTATTTAATCCTTGCAGATTACCATAATGTTTTTCATTTAAACGCCAGCTTTTCATCACAGGTATCCACATTTGATCCATCTCTTCAAGAGCAATATTAAGAGTTTTTATTGCTCTCTTCAGGTAAGATGTGTATGCTATATCAAATTTAAAACCTTTTTCTTTTAATACTTTACCAGCCTCTTTGGCTTCATTTACACCACGTTCTGATAAGTCAACATCAGTCCAACCGGTAAAACGATTTTCCTTATTCCATGTACTTTCGCCATGTCTTAATAATACAAGCTTTTTCATGTTCTTTATGTTTATTGAATTCTGTTTCTAAGTTATATGCAAAATTAGCTAATAATATGCATGTGTCAACAATTTATTGGGAGGCTGGTTGTGAAGATAATCATAGTTATAAAATAGTTAATTTCGCAATCTTATGTTGATGACCTAAATTTTCAAATAATTAATGACTTACAAACAAATCAACAATCTGTCGGGATGGCTTGTTTTTGCCGTGGCTACAATAGTGTACATTATTACCTCTGAACCAACAGTAAGTTTTTGGGATTGTGGCGAGTATATTGCTACTGCATCGGGACTTCAGGTGGGTCATCCTCCGGGAGCTCCATTATTTCAGATATTAGGAAGATTCTTTAGTTTATTTTCATTTGGAAATGAATTGCTGGTTGCCCGAATGGTTAATACTATGTCGGCACTAAGTAGTAGTTTTACTATTCTCTTCCTTTTCTGGACTATAACACATTTGGCCAAGAGGATTATGAAAACTAATCTTGACCTGTTCCCTAACTCCACTGCAGCAATAATTGGTAGTGGTATAGTTGGTTCATTGGCTTATACTTTTAGCGACTCGTTCTGGTTCTCGGCTGTTGAAGGCGAAGTGTATGGCATGTCGTCATTTTTTACTGCACTTGTTTTTTGGGCAATATTAAAGTGGGAGAATGACCTAACTGAGCACGGCGATAAAATCGCACTAAGGTGGATAATATTAATAGCTTATCTTATTGGATTGAGTATAGGTGTGCATCTGCTAAATCTACTTACTATTCCTGCAATTGCACTTGTAATTTATTACAACAAATATACTCCCACAATAAAGGGAACAATAGTAACTCTGATAATATCAATTACTCTCCTGGGATTTATCATGAACTTACTTATTCCAGGATTGGTAAAACTTGCCGGATGGTTTGAATTATTCTTCATTAATGCATTGAAATTCCCGTTCAACACCGGCACTGTTGTGTACTTCCTGATACTTGGTTCATTTATTGTATGGGGCATAGTTTATACAAGAAGAAAGCAACGTACCATATTAAATACTATTATGCTTTCTTTGGCTTTTATACTGATAGGGTATTCGAGTTTTTTCATGATTGTTATAAGATCTAATGCCAACACTCCAATCAATGAGAATGAGCCCACTAATGCTATAAGTTTATTGTCGTACCTTAACAGGGAACAGTATGGCGACTGGCCTTTGTTATATGGACCTTATTATAATGCCCCGGTTATTGGGTACAAGGATGGTAATCCTGTTTATCGCAAAAACAGCACTAAAGGCAAGTACGAAATAGTGAATCAGAGAAAAGATTACGAGCCAATTTATCATAGTGATTTCATGACATTATTTCCACGTATGTGGAGTTCAAGCGAGTCTATACATAAACACTTCTATGAACAATGGGGAAATATTAAGGGAAAGCCTGTAACATTCACAGATAATGACGGCAAAGCAAAAACTATAAACAAGCCAAGTTTTGGAGAGAACTTGCGCTACTTCTTTTCTTATCAATTACAATACATGTATATCAGATACTTCATGTGGAACTTCGCCGGAAGGCAGAATGATAAACAAGGATATGGTGATGATTTAAATGGTAATTGGTTAACAGGTATCAACTACATTGATAATATTCGGCTTGGGCCACAGGATAATATTCCCGAAAGTATGAAGAGCAAAGCAAGGAACAATTATTATATGCTTCCGTTGATTTTAGGGATTATAGGTCTTGTTTTTCATGTAAACCGAAATCCTAAAGATTCATTGGTTGTTACAATGCTTTTCATAATGACAGGCATTGCCATTGTTGTTTATCTGAACCAATATGCTCCTCAACCCCGTGAACGTGATTATGCTTATGCCGCTTCATTCTACGCTTTTGCTATTTGGATCGGAATTGGAGTGCTCAAAATTTCAAGCATACTCACAACTACCTTGCATTTGAGAAAAGGTGGTATTATAGCTACAATTATATGCTTAACAGTACCTTCATTAATGGCAATTGAAAACTGGGATGATCATGATCGCTCAGGACGTTATACAGCAAGAGATATAGCAATAAATTACCTTGAGTCGTGCGAAAAGAATGCAATCCTGTTTACCCTTGGTGATAATGACACTTTCCCACTATGGTATGCACAAGAAGTTGAAGGAGTACGAAGAGATGTAAGAGTAGTTAATCTCAGTCTGTTAAACAGCGACTGGTATATCGGGCAGATGAAACGAAAGGTATATGACTCTGATCCTCTTCCGATTTCACTAACAAAAGAACAGTTTATCGATGGAATAAATGAGTTGTTCTATTTAATGCCCGATGAACGTATACCTGGAGCTATTTCAGTAGTAGAGTTGTTTGAAGTTATTCATAAACGCCCTGAACTATTGAAGGTACAAGGCACTTTTGGCGAGTTGAATGTGATACCATCTAATGCATTTTATCTTCCAATCGATTCCCTAGCAGTGGTTAAAACCAATACTGTTATAAGCTCTGAGATGGATAGCATTGTAAAGAATATGCATTGGGAAATACCTGAAAAAGGGATTATTAAAAATAATCTTATTCTATTAGACATAATCGCCCATAACAACTGGAAAAGGCCTATATATTTTTCATCAACAGCTGGCACAGGGTCTTATATTGGATTAGGTCAATTTCTGCGAAATGAAGGGTTTGCACTCCGACTTGTTCCTATATCGAATGAATCGGATAACAATAGCGAAGGCTATGTTAATACTGATATCCTTTATGATAGGCTGATGAAGAGGTATAGTTACGGTAACATGAACGACAGTTCGATTTACCTGGATGAAACAAACATCAGAATGATAAATAACCTCCGCACAATATTCGCACGATTAGCTAAGCAATTAGTGAAGGAGAATAAATATAAAGAGGCAGTTGAGGTATGTGATAAGTGTTTGCACATTACACCCAATAGTTCAATTCCATACAATTTTTACATGCTTGATATTGCTGAAAGTTACATTAAAGCAGGAGAAAGAGAGAAAGGTGTTATGTTATTGACGAAGATACAGGATCTTTATACTGCCGAATTGAACTACTATTTTAGGTTTCCTTGGTATCGTTTACCGGGATTGGAACAGAATTTGAGGCAAGGGTTGATGGTTTTAAATGGCATTGCTTCAATTGCTGATGAAAATAATTTAAGCGATCTTAAAATCAAAGCAACATCAGAACTTGAAAAACAGTTCAAACGATATGAAAAAGCAGGGTTTTAAGTTATGAGACACTTCTCGACAGTACCTATACCGTTCAGGTTTTTGTTTCCTTCAGGGGTTATATGGAGTATAACAAGAGTTACCGATATCAGATCAAATGGTATTGCAAATGAGAAAAGGATATATCTCACTTTTGATGATGGCCCTGTTCCGGAGGTTACTCCACTGGTATTAGATATTTTACGTGAGTACAATGCTAAGGCTACATTCTTTTGTATTGGAGATAATGTTGTAAAGCACCCTGAAGTGTTTAATGCTATTACTCGTGATGGCCATTCTGTTGGAAACCATACTTACAATCACCTGAATGGCTATAAAACACCTGACGCTGATTACTTTGCTAATATTAAGAAGTGCAGCAACTTAACCGCATCTACTCTCTTCAGACCACCTTACGGTAGAATTAAGAGATCGCAAGCAAGACAATTAGTTAAGACCTACGATATAATTATGTGGTCGGTATTAACAGGTGACTACAATCAGAATCTATCGAAAGAGAAGGTGCTTGATAATGCAATTTCAAACTCCCGAAGCGGAAGTATTGTAGTATTTCACGATAGCATTAAAGCCTCTAATAACATGCTTTATGCCTTGCCCAAATTTCTCGAATATTACAGCAATAAAGGCTATATTTTTGAGAGCTTAAAAAGCTCTCGGGAAAAAGCTTAGATCAGAAATCGCTAGCGACTAAGATGCAATTCCTTACTTTTTTATAAGTGAAGTAGTTGCATCGAAATTATCAGCTGTTACTCTAACATGATAAACTCCAGCTTTTAGTGAGGATATATTTATCCAGTCGTGGTTGTTGTACTTGTTGTTCTCGTATACTAGCCTGCCATTTGAATCAAGAAGAGTAACTTTAGCTGAATGTTGCCTGGTTATGATCCTCACTCTGTCGTTTGTTGGATTAGGGTATACCATAACCGAAGATTTAAGATGAATCAATGAAGAATCGAGCAAGATCTGATTATTGGCAGATATCAACCACTGTTCAGGGTCAATAGTTATAGATACAATAGCAAATCCGGGTTCAATTTCAAAGTTCTGATTGTTCTGATTATGGTCAAACACAATCAATGTATCCCGATCTATGCCTGAAAATAAGACAGGTAACTTAGTTTCAAAAAAGCTTACCGAAGGATGGGAAGTGATCTGGGAGATATTAACATCGTACACTTGCTCATCTTTCTTGCCTAATGCCACAGTATATGAAGGGTATCCCTCACCATAATAATAATCATTAAGGAATTCTGTGAGATCCATGCCACTTGTAGCTTCCATGTGATCTTTAAGCATTTGAGTAGATGCAAAACCGTATCTTGCCTGAGAGTCGGTTAAATAATTTCTCATGCCTTTAAAGAATGCAGAATCACCAATTGTCCATCGCAGGGCATGAAGCACTAAAGCCCCTTTGCTATATGACAAGCGTGAACTGAATATTCTGCCAACATTAGTAGTATCAGGGACATACACTGAGCCACCAGATTGACTTACTACTGATTTTAGGTTCCAATCTTTCCAGATTGGCCAGTAATAACCATCAAACATATTTTCATAAGCAATGCCACTTAAATAAGTTGCAAATCCTTCATTAAGCCATATATCATGCCATGAATTCAGGGTAACCATATTGCCGAACCACTGGTGAGCAAGTTCATGAGCAGTAATTTCGAAATCAAATGCCCCCATGAACGACATAGTTTGATGTTCCATTGCTCCACCCCATCCAAACTGAGCATGACCATACTTCTCTTTAGAAAAAGGATATTCTATTAAGATTTCACTAAAGAGTTCAATAAGAGGGGCTGTAATTTTAGTACTTTGCTGAAGCTGATCAAGATTTTCAGGGTAAATGTAATTAACTACAGGTACCATTGTTCCATTAGAGTAGGCAGTATCGGTATATACAGCATAATTGGTAACAGCAAAAGCAACCAGATAAGGTACAATTGGATAATTATGCTTCCAGTGATTAGTGCGAATACCACTTGAAACAGTATCACTTATCAATAAACCATGTGAGGCAGTACGATATAACTCGGGTGAATGCACAATAACATCTATTGAATCAATCTTATCAATCAGGTCATTCTTTCCAGGCCACCAATCACGAGCACCAAAAGGCTCTGACAATGTCCAGAGGCTTGGAATTCCTGCATGTTGCATCTGTCCGACAGAACCTAGACCTGAACCAATAGGTGGAACACCGTGATAATATATTTTCACCATTGCTGTTTCATCAACCACTAAATTTCGGGGTAAAACAATTGATAGATTCCATGGGGCAGAATGGATATAACTTATATTGCTATTTTCGAAAACTACTGAGTCGATAGTATAATTGGTCACCAGTTCCATATTCAAAGACGAGATATCAGTAATAGCCTTAAAAGTAGTTTCTACTGATCCCGAGATGTAAAAAAGACCCGGGTCGATATTTAACTCCATTTTAAGATGTGTAACATCATAACCAAGTGATGAAGTTGACCCATGAGGAGATAATAACTTCATTGCTGACTTAGTGTGAGCGCAGTTCTCAACACCACAGCCAGGTTTCATTTCGTGCAGTTGTGCCGATACCATGAATGAGGTTATTAAGAGCAATAAAACAGCAAGTGTAAAAGTTTTCATGACAATATCATTTATGTTATGACTGACTATTCATCCCGATTGAATGAATAAAAGTATCAATTATAACAATTAAATGTAACAGATGCATGTTATAAAATTACCATCTTTGCAATTAAATAATGAATTAATGGATTTTAGCAACAGACAATTACTTAAGCATTTCTACTACTTGCTTGTAATGATCCTTTTAGCTCACTCTTGTGCTAAACCTATGTCACCTCAAGGGGGGCCTAAAGATGTTGACCCACCTCAAATATTAAGAACTTATCCTGACAACCTGTCGACAAACTTTACAGGCAAAGAGATTGTGCTGGTATTTGATGAATTTATTCAGTTGAAAGATATCAACTCCCAATTAATCATCTCCCCTCCGCTTAGAGAGTTACCTGATTTCAAGATAAGAGGCAAGAGTTTGAACATTAAGTTTAAAGATGATTGGAAGAGCGAAACAACATACAATATATACTTTGGTGATGCAATAGTTGATATAACTGAGAATAATAGTTTGGCGGGTTATAAATTTACTTTCTCCACCGGAAGTGTGCTCGATTCAATGAAAATAGAGGGCAAGGTCATAAATGCATTTAACCTAAAACCTATAAAATCAGCTTATGTAATGCTATATGACACAATTTATGATTCGGTGCCCTATAAACAGATACCTTATTATATAGCAAGGACAAATGACAATGGAGAGTATAGTCTCACAAATTTAAGAAACAAGCCATACCTGATCTTTGGCCTTTCGGATGGTAATGCAAACTATCTCTATGATCTTCCAACTGAAGAGATATCATTTGTTGACTCTACGATAATGCCATGGATAGAGGTCGCCAGAAGAAAATCGGGAAATAATATACTATCAGATACACTTGATGCAAATCAACCTCTAAATGATAGTGTAATACTTACAGTTTTCGGGAATGATTCAATTGCAATAACCGACACTTTACAGACAAATCTATTACAGGATACTACCCTCTTTAATAATGATTCAATTATGACTGTGGGTGCTGCCGGTAAGATGATAAGAATGTTCCATTTCAGGGAGGTTGATACAATACAGGATTTGTTGAAGAGTCAGTTACTCCGCAGAAATGTGGTTAGTTTAATATTTAAAAGACCAGTTATTCAACCTATTGCCAGAATTATTGATGAAACATGGAATATGCAGCCGGTTATTGCAACTAATAGAACCAGAGATACACTAACCGTTTGGCTTCCTGAATACCAGTCAGACAGTATTTTAATGCTTCTATATGATTCAGACCAATTAATTGATTCGGTGGAGATGCCATCAAAGCCAAATGAATCATTGGTAAGAAGAAGGGCTACCACCCCTGAACCTCAGTTAAATATTACAAGCAATGTTATATCGGGAAGGCTCAGGCCAACCTCGCCATTAAGACTTACTTTCTCCGATCCTCTAAAGAACTGGGATTTAAATAGTATAATACTTAGGAGAGACAGTATAATACTTACAGATGCTTCGATTGAAATGTTGGACACCATTAATTCAAGAATGACAATTAGATATCCATGGAAGCAAGGCAGCAGATATTCATTAACAATACATGATAGTGCGTTTGTAAGCATAATGGGGATGAAAAACGACAGCACAGCTATAAATTTTTCAGCAACAACCGAAGAAGAGTCAGCTTCGATCATCATCAATGTAAACCTCGAAGAACCAGGATATTATATTGTTCAGTTACTTGATCCAAAAGAGAATTTAGTGGAACAAATAAGTATTACCGAAAGTGCATCGATACACTTCAAATATATCACACCCGGCAAATACACTTTGAAGGCAATTGACGACAGGAATAATAATGGCCGATGGGATACAGGCAATTATCTTCTCAGAAGATATCCTGAGAGGGTATTATATTTCCCATCAGAACTAGATGCAAGAGCAAACTGGATTATTGATGAGAGTTGGAAAATCCTAAAACCCGGCAAATAATACTTTACCGGGGCAGAGTGTTTTTTAGGAATTTCTTATGGAATAATTACAGGCTGTAAAGCTGAATTAATTATCCATTGCATTTATCAATACACTGAACGATTTCAGTTAATGAAGATGCTTTAACAGAATAATGAATTTGCTTGCCTTCTCTTTTTGAATTCAAGACACCTTTACTTTTAAGAATATTAAGATGATGAGAGGCTGCAGCCTGTTCAATTTTTAAATATTCATATATTTCAGTAACACTGAGCTTTTTCTTTTCATTTAAAAGATCAATGATAGCTATACGCATTGGATGAGCTATAGCTCTGAGTTTGCTGGCTGCTGCTTCAAGCTTAACGATGTCTAATACTATTTCTTTTGCCATGATTCTTAAGGGTTTTAGTTTTTTGCAAAGTTACAAAAAAATAATATGTAACGTCCGTACTTTATTAATTATCAAACAAATTTATAAACGAAAAAGTTGTACTGTCAAATAATCCTTTGTTACTTAATTTTAGTTCAGGTATCACTAGAAGCGACATGAATGATAAAGTCATGAATGGAGCATCAAGATCAGTTCCCAGTTGATGTGCTGCTTCATTTATCTTACTATAACATTCTGCAATTTTATAGCCGTCCTCATTCGACATTAATCCTGCGATTGGCAAAGATAATAAAAAATGTGAATCATCAGCATATAAAGATATTCCACCTCCATTTTTTATTATCGAATACATTGCTTTCAATATTGAATTGTCATCAACACCTACAGCAATAAGGTTATGACTATCATGCGCTATGGAAGAAGCTATAGCACCTTTCTTTAATTTAAAACCTTTAATAAATCCAACGGCCGGTTTTTCGTGACTGTATCTATTGAGAACAACTATCTTTAATATATCGTTGTCTATATCACTTACAATTATACCGTTCTCTGATTTAGCTTTAACTTTTAAAGAAGAAGTGAAGATTTGTCCATTATGTGCTTCAATTACCCTGATAGTATCGTGATTAGCCTGTACTTTCAAATCTTGCTCATTGGGCATTAATGGATTAAAATTATTTACTATTTGAACTGGAACACTTTCAATTAAACTTACTCCGTCATCGGCAACTAATTTACCTGATATGTATGTAGATAAAATGTTGAAATCTTTTGCATTATCTACCAGAATAAAGTCGGCCTTATCTCCTTTCTGTAAAAGTCCAGCATCTAAATTATAATGCCGCACTGGGTTAAGTGTACACGCTCTGATCGTATTCATGAAATTATAACCCGCATCAACTGATCTTTTAACAAGAGTGTTAATATGTCCTTTTATAAGATCGTCGGGGTGTTTATCATCAGAACAGAACATGATCATTCCGGGATATTCGGATATTAGACCTATTAGGTCATTAAAGTTTCTTGCGGCACTACCTTCTCTAATTAGTATTTTTATTCCGGCATTTATTTTATCTAATGCCTCCTCTTTCGACGAACATTCGTGGTCGGTTGTTATTCCAGCCTGTGCATAATTACTTACATCATCACCTCTTAACCCTGGTGCGTGACCATCAACAGGTTTATTATGTTTTTTTGCAGCAGCTAGTTTAGCTACAACAGTTTCATCACCTGCAAGCACTCCGGGGAAATTCATCATTTCCGATAGGAAATTTATTTCTGGCCATGATAGCATTTCTTCAACCTTATCTGAACTCAATACTGCACCCGCCGATTCAAATGATGTTGCAGGAACACATGATGGAGCACCGTAATAAAAATTGAAAGGCACTTTAGAGCCATTATCAATCATAAATCTTACACCTTCTAAACCAAGCACATTAGCAATTTCATGCGGATCAGCAACAACTGCAGTAGTTCCATGTAAAACTGCTATTCGGGCAAATTCTGATGGCACAAGCATTGAACTCTCAATGTGTATATGCGAATCGATCAACCCCGGTAGAATAAGTGGACCAAATACACCCGGATCTTCAGTCACCGAGACAATAATGCCTTTACTGATTTCAATAGTACCGGTATAAACCCTACCTGCAACAACATCAACTATTTGTCCGCTTATTGTGAAACTGCTCATTTAAATACTATCTAACTAATTGATTTATATAACTAATCACATTAAAAAATTAAACCACCAAACTTAAACATTGTTTTTGAATTCTAATGTTAAAATCTAATATAGGACGATATTAATATTGCGATCAGGAAAAAGTGTTAGTTTAGAAAAACAGAAAAAATGGCAAAGAGTGTTGTTAAAATAGGAAATTATAGTCTATGAGACACACAATGAGAAGCATAATATAATTTTATCATATCAGGAGAACATTTGATAACTGCTTATGTAAAAATCAGTTGTGCCGACAAAAAAGCAATATCTTCACAGTGCATATGCGAAGCCTTACAGAGTATATGTGTAACTTTACGCCAGGATGCAGTTAACAAAATGTTGAAGTTAATAGCCGAAGTAATAATTGACTATTGATTAGAGATATTGCGATATACCGGTATGATATCAATATCCAGTTTCCTAAGATCCTTCTTAGCTCTTTCAAAGTCTTCAGTAAAGCCTAACAGGAATCCTCCTCCACCTGAACCACATAGTTTTAAACAATATGACTGTGATTCAAGGCCCTGACGCCATACTTTCTTGAATGCTTCTGGAATCATCGGCTCCAGATTCTCATAAAGAAAAGCTGACAGAGAGAAAAGGGTATTAAAGAATCTTTTAGTTTCGCCTTTGATAAGACTTTTAATGCATAAATCATTAAGTGGAATCATTTCCTCACGTATTCGCGACATATAGTCGTCGATCTTACACCTTTCAAGGAAAGTATTTACCATTGCATTTGTTTTGCCTGGTTTACCTGTGTTTATTAAGAAGATAGCGCCTTTTTGATCGTGCTTGTAGCGTGGTATCCCCACCATACTTATATCCTTTTTATTATGTATAAGAAGAGGATGTTTGAGATAACAGTTAAGTGGATCTAAACCTGAACTTGTGCCATGAAAATAGGATTCAAGCTGAGCCAGCTGTTCTTTGAGTAGCAACATCTCTTCCTTAGGCATTTTACGATCACGTGGGCCCGCAGATGCTACATACTTTTCATACAGTGCAGCAACAAGAGCACCTGAACTTCCTACACCATAACCTTGGGGAATAGAAGATTCAAAATAGAGGCTTTTATCGATATCAGCTTCAAAAGCATCAATATTAAAATCACACTTTAAGGCTCCGCTGTCTTTTAATGTTCTTATATAATAAGAATATTCTTTAAGCAGTTTATTGGAGCTAATTGCAAAATCAAGGTCGGTATATTTATCTTCGTTAATAAAGCTTAGTTCTCCTTTAAAATGTGTATATGGAATAGTTAGTCCCATCGAATCACAAAGGATACTATATTCACCAAACAAAAGTATTTTAGCATAAAAAATGCCTGATCTCTTTTTCATCTTCAGTTATAAAACTTGTTTATGGGACCCTTACCTATTCTATCTCTGATTATTTTACCGTTATGACAAAAAGTAACTAATTGACTTAGCAACTCCTCAATTTTAAGTTTCTCACCGTCAGGATATAACAAATGTATATTAGGACCTGCGTCGAGTGTGAAACAAACTTTTGCCTTATTTTGTTTACGAAATTCGCAAATAAGTTCAACAATATTTAAAGTATTTGCATGCATCAGTATATAACCTGGCTTAGAACTCAACATCATAGCATGTAGCGAAAGAGCTTCATTCTCAGTAATAGAAGCGAATGAATCCCAATTTCCATCTTTTAAAGCAAGTTTAAGTTCAGAAAGATTGTTAATGGCCTGATTATATCGTGCCTGAGCATAAGGATGACCATTCATCAGTTCGTGCCCGGCTCTGCTTGATACACTTTTAGCTTCCTGACTAACAATAAGTATACTATCATTTATATTGTTAAAAATCTCAGCAGGTTCAAAATCAATTGGTGTAGCGAATTCATCAACTGAGTTTATAAAATCATGGTGTTTTCCCCACACTGTGTAACCACCATATATTGAACGGCATGCACTACCCGACCCTAATCGTGAGATTGCAGACGCTTTTTTGTAAAAATCAATATTATCAGTTTCCATGTTTTTCAGTTGCATATCTATATCAAGCAAACATAATGCCAATGCGCTCATAGATGAAGCCGATGATGCAATACCTGCAGAATGAGGAAAACTGTTGGAACTCTCGATTTTAAAGTGAGCGAATTTCAGATAATCAAAGTCAGGTTTTAAGGAATTAATGAAACGTTGAATTTTATCTGAAAACAGTTGATTGTGGTGGCCTTCGAAAAAGAAGTCAATTGATGGATCGGATGCTTTTTCACCCAGATATGCGGTAACGCTAGTTGAAGTAAACGCTTTATCAAGAGTAATACTTAATGAAGGATTTGCCGGTATCTGGAAATCCTTTTTACCCCAGTACTTCACAAGGGCAATATTAGAAGGACTCTGCCAAGCTGCCTTTACTCCAACCGCCAATTTGTCCTTAATAACTGATAATTGTGTCATGTTCAACTACTGAAGGGGTTAAGATTATATCATTGTAGTTATAAACAATATTATGCTGCTTATCCTTGAAATATTCATGAATATACTCTTCGGGATTGCTTGATATAGCAAGAATAAAATCACCACCCCATGCTCCTAACGATTTTATAACTCCGTTAAAATCACTAAACCTTAAATCTTTAATAGTTTGACGATTAAGCAATGTTGCAATCAATAACTCGTGTTGTTTCAACAATTCAGCAAAGGTATATAAATCTTTCGTCTTAACTATCTTAAAAGTAATATTTGATATTGATTCAACCATTTGCTTATAGGCGTCGGACTTAACCTTCTGATAATTATCGATCTCACTATCAGTATCCTGTTTATGTCCTTGATAAACAAGATATATGTTTTGACCAAATGGTAGAAAATCATTGAGTGGTTTTATTGTTGCTTTATTTCCAGATCTTGTGTAGAGAAATGGACTATTGAATTGAGCACAGGCAATATCATAACCTGAACCTTTGGCTACCATAGAATAAAACCTGAAAGGATCAATTTTAAAAAACTGAGCTAAGAGTGAAATCAATGTTGAACTGCTACCGAATCCAAAAAGTCGGTCGTAATTAAGTGTGAAAGTTAAATGATAACCGTTATTAGCAATAATTTCAGGGTTTTGGGTAGAGGCTGCTTTTAAAAGCATGATAGCTTTGTTTGCAACAGATTCATCAGAGGTCATTTCAATCTTAAATTCAGGAAGTGATATAGTGGCTTCAAACCATACACCATTAACATCTATGGCCCTCCAGTATACTAAGTTATCGGTTGATTGCTCAACTTTAAGTGTCTGTCCAAATTTTAAAGGAACAGCTAAAGCTGAAGCACCATCGATAACAAGATACTCACCTGTTAACAGAATTTTGCCATTAGCTTTATAAACAAGAGTATTATCCATTCAATCCGTTTGTATTATATCGGAGTGATTCAATAAATGATTGAACGGCATTATATGAGACCTTATTTCGCTTGAAGAAGTCAACAGCTAATTTCTTTTCATTTTCATCTGCATTAAAAAAATTAAGAATATTAAATAGATGCATCTTCATGTGACCAATTTGAATTCCTTTAGTCGTAAGAGATTTTAGGGCTCCAAAATTATTTGCCAAACCGATTACTGAAGCTATCTTCATAAGTTCACGTGCTGATGGATTACCTAATATAGCAAGTGATAATTTCGCTAATGGATGCAAAGAGGTAAGCCCTCCTACAGTGCCGATTGCCAATGGCATAGTTAAGCCATACCAAAACTTGTTGTCGGATACTTTTACCTCAGTCAGACTCTTGTATTTACCTGATCGGGCAGCATAAGCATGACCACATGCTTCGACAGCACGGAAATCATTACCTGTAGCCAGAATAACTGCATCAATCCCATTAAATATACCTTTATTATGAGTAGTGGCTCTATATACATCAACACTAGCAATTTCAACTGCTTTCTCAAATTTCCATACAAAGTCATTTGCTGTTAAACTTTCATCAATACTATCAAATGCACTAATATCGCATTCTACCCACGATTTAACGAGGCATTCGGGTGTATAATTTGATAGAATAGACATGATTACCTGAAGATCCTTAACTTCAAATAATTCACTTTCATTAACAAAACTTCTTAACGCTACGGCATATTCTTCAAGGCAACTATTTATGAAATTCGCACCCATTGAATCTACTGTTTCAAACTTGACTTCGAGTTGATAGTAGTTTTCAAGTTCCTGCGTTTTATCAATGATCTCCATTGAAATAACCCCACCACCTCTTTTCTCCATGTTGGCAGTAATAGATGAAGAGCGTTCAAGCATTATCTGTTTTAAGAGTGGAAAATGCTTTCTTAGTTGTTCAATGTGACCTTTCCAGACGAAATGCACTTGCCCAATCTTAATTGTAGAAATTACTTCACTATGAAAGCCTCCGTTCATAGACCAGAACTTTGCGCTTTTTGATGCGGCTGCAATTACAGAGCTTTCTTCAATCACCATTGGTACCATGAACAATTCTCTGTTAATACATACATTTGGGGCTATTCCATAAGGCATGAAATAGTTGGTTATAGTGTTTTCACTAAACTCATCGAATACAGCCTGAATAGCGGGATCATTATGCCAAAAAGATTTAATTATAGATTTCACTTCATCAGAAGCTGAGATAAATGATGCTATCGTGTCTATCTTTTGTTCCTTCGAAAATTTCGAAAAACCCTTTATAACGCTTTTCTGTATCATGAGTTCTATAATTTTATACTTATCATTGGTTAGCCCTCAACAATCCGGGTGTTACAAAATTAACAATTTAGAGGCGACAATATTATTTTTGAGAGCACATTTATTTAAAATGCGTAATATTGACAGATCATTTCGCATTATAAGCAGTGACGATAATATATATATAACCTCTAGAAAATGAACATCTTTATCAATAATGAAAAGTATGAGATCTTTGATGGGGCTAGAGTAGTTGATGCCATAGAATTATATCTAAACTCTAATCCACTTCTAAAAGATCATGTTGTTACAGAAGTAACTGACCAATATGGTAACCGATTAGGAGATAAAGGACGTTTGCTTCCTGATGCTGAACTAATAATTGACTCGGAATATGCATAATTTTAGAATCATTTCACTACTTATATACTTCTGTGTTTATGGTTTTCTAACAGTTAGAGGATCAGTTGATTCAAAATCTGGTGATACAACCAAAGTTGTGATATTATCACTAAATGATCAACATGCTAAGATCGATAACTATGGATATCTTAAGCATATTGTAGATAGTATAAGAAACGAGAATCCATATGTTATATTACTATCAGCAGGCGATAATTTTACAGGCAATCCTGTTGTAGATCAGTATAAGGAAAAAGGATACCCCATTATTGATCTCATGAATGATGTTGGTTTTAATGCAACAGCAGTAGGAAACCACGAATTTGATTATGGTCAGGCTACACTCCATAAATTAACTAAGCAGGCAAATTTTCCTTTCTTATCGGCCAATATCAAAGATTCTACAGATAAGAATGTTTTTGTCCCATATACAATATTAACCCTTGATAATGGTATACGGATATCAGTTGTAAGTGCAATACAGTTAGGTATCGGCTACTTACCTGACTCTCACCCATCTAATCTTCTAGGACTTAGATTTAGTGATGGTGTGAATGCTATTAAGAGCTACAGTTACTTAAAGGATAGTTCAGAAATAGTTATAGCTCTAACTCATCTTGGCTTTGAGAAAGATATTGAACTAGCTGACTCAACAGATTTTATTGACATAATATTTGGAGGTCATACTCACACTTTAACAAAGCCGGCACATGTTCAGAAGCATACCTATATTATGCAATCAGGGTCAAATGTAAGAAATATTGCTAAAGCCGAGATTAATTTAGTAAACGGTAAAATAACAAGGATTGCACCCTCAATAATCTCAATATCTTCTAAGGGCAAAACGGACTATAAAATAGAAGAAAAGATTGCCATATATAATGACAACGATCAGTTGAACAGGGTAATAGGCTTCAGCAAAAAACCAATAGTTGGAGTTGATGAACTTGGTTCATTAATGACCGATGCTATTATTTTTCTTGAGGATATTGATATAGCATTTCAAAATAACGGTGGCATTAGAGTTGACAGGTGGAATGAGGGAGCTATAACAATTAAAGACATTTACAAACTAGATCCTTTCGGCAACGAGATTATAGTGTTTAAGCTTACCATTCCTGAAATAAAATCTCTTATCTTAAACTCATTCATTAAAAATGAGAATAAGCCTGATTTACAGGCATCGGGTATAAAGTATACTGTTATAGTTGACAGTAACAATAACCCTATAGATATTGAAATAACAGGATCAAATAATAAGAGACTAAGCTCAAAAAGGAGATACAATGTGGCAATGAACAGTTACATAGCCAGCGCATATAAGTTTGATCACAAAGATGCAGGCAAATCGAGATACTCAATAACTGCGCAAGCTTTAATTGATTATATTATGTTTAAGAAAGAGATTGATTACTCAGGCGTTAAACGAGTTTTTGTAAAGACTACAAAAAATTGATCAAATAGATTACTACTATCTCTATAACAGCAGATTTATACTGATCACCACTTTTCTTCAGGTTTAGCTTCAACAGGCTGCATACCTTGTTTTAAGCTGTTGATTATTTCATTTGCCTTAGCATCAACTTGCTGAATATAATTATCCCATAATGGGGAATATGCCTGATCACTTTTATCAAGCCATCGCTCGACAGGGAATCTTGAAGCTTGGCGTAAAGTAAGATTGGTTAATGTATATCTGTATCTTCCGGGCTTGAATTCTATTTTAAGGTCATAGTTTACTATCCCGGCCTGAACTTTAGTGTCACCGGCGACATTTTCAAGTTCAATACGATGCTTGATTTCAATAACACCACTTTCTCTATTCCTCACACGAGATACATCAAAAGGGTTTTTATAGTAGCTATTAAGCCAGTCGATGCCTCTGATATAAAGTTCATCCTGAGAGCCATTTTGTTGAACAACTCCTTGATAAGTAACTAATTTTGAATCAGCGTCAATTGGAAAAACGCTTGCCTCCTGCGAAATCGCCAAGAAAGGAAGTACTAAGAGAAGTAAGAAAAGTCTTATTTTCATCATTGTTTTAATATTGAATTACAAATATAACATTTTGAATCAATCAGAACAATTAGGTTAAGTACAAAAATTATGCAAAAAAAGGCTGATCTGGGAAAGATCAGCCTTTTAATTTTGGGTTTGATAATTTTAATACATACCACCCATACCACCCATACCTGGATTAGGCATTGGGTTTTCTTTTTCTTCTTTTATATCAGCAAGAACACACTCGGTAGTTAATAGCATTCCTGCAATTGAAGCTGCGTTTTCGAGAGCAACTCTGGCAACTTTAGTTGGGTCAATTACACCTGCATGGAATAAGTTTTCATAAACCTCAGTACGTGCATTAAATCCGAAATCATCTTTACCCTCACGAACTTTCTGAACTATAACTGAACCTTCAAGTCCGGCATTAGCAACTATCTGACGTAATGGTTCTTCAAGAGCACGTTTTACGATAGCGATACCTGTGTCTTCGTCTTCATTATCACCTTTTAACTGGTCGAGAACCGGGATTGCACGGATATAAGCAACACCACCACCAGCAATGATACCTTCTTCAATAGCAGCGCGGGTAGCATGTAATGCATCATCAAATCTGTCTTTCTTCTCTTTCATTTCAACTTCGCTGGCTGCACCAACATAGATAACAGCAACACCGCCTGCTAATTTAGCTAAACGTTCCTGAAGTTTTTCACGGTCATAGTCAGATGTAGTTGTTTCAATCTGAGCCTTAATCATTGAAACACGGCCTGCAATAGCTTCAGAAGTACCGCGACCACTTACAATTGTAGTGTTTTCTTTGTCAACTGATATCTTTTCTGCTTGACCTAAGTAAGAAAGATCTGCATCTTCGAGACGATAGCCTTTTTCTTCTGAGATAACTGTACCACCAGTAAGAACAGCAATATCTTCTAGCATTTCTTTACGACGGTCGCCAAATCCTGGAGCTTTCACTGCAGCTATTTTTAACGATCCTCTTATCTTGTTTACAACAAGAGTTGCTAATGCTTCTCCATCAACATCTTCAGCAATGATCAACAATGGTCTTCCTGTTTGAACAGTTTTTTCTAGTATTGGAAGAAAATCTTTCATTGTTGAGATCTTCTTATCGTAGATTAAAATGAAAGGATTCTCATAAACAGCTTCCATCTTCTCGGTATCAGTAATAAAATAAGGAGAAATATAACCCCTGTCAAACTGCATACCTTCAACAACCTTTACAGTTGTTTCAATTCCTTTGGCTTCCTCAATTGTGATAACTCCTTCTTTCTTAACCTTATTCATAGCTTCGGCAATTCTCTCACCAATAAAGCTATCATTATTAGCTGAAATAGTAGCAACCTGAGTAATTTTTTCGCTTCCTTCTTCGATAGTAATTGACTGACTCTTTAAGGATTCAATAACAGCAGCAACAGCTTTCTCAATACCACGTTTAAGATCCATTGGATTGGCGCCGGCTGTAACATTCTTCATACCTGTTGTTACCATAGCCTGTGCCAGAACAGTTGCAGTTGTTGTTCCATCACCTGCAATATCGGCGGTTTTAGAAGCAACTTCTTTAACCATTTGAGCGCCCATATTCTGAACGCCATCTTTTAATTCAACTTCTTTAGCCACAGTAACACCATCCTTGGTTACTATCGGAGCACCATATGCTTTATCGATAATAACATTACGACCTTTAGGACCTAATGTAACCTTAACTGCATTTGCTAATGCGTCAACCCCTTTTTTTAATTCTTCACGGGCTTCAGTGTTATAAATAATTTGCTTTGCCATGTTTATATGTTTCTAAAGATTAATAATTAAATGATAGCAACAATATCTGATTCCCTCATAATTAGATAGTCATTACCATCTATATTTATCTCAGTACCAGAGTACTTACCATATAAAACTGTGTCGCCAACCTTTACAGTTAAAGGCTCATCTTTTTTACCATTCCCTACGGCTACTACTGTTCCTTTTTGTGGTTTTTCTTTTGCTGTATCGGGAATTATGATTCCACCTGCTGTTTTAGTTTCGGCAGCTGCCGGCTGTACTAACACGCGATCAGCTAATGGCTTTACATTCACTTGTGTCATTGCTATTTAATTTTTAAGTTTTACAATTGTAATGTTGTACTGCCCTTGACACAATTTGTGCCAAACATTTTATCAAATTAAGCAGTATCCCGATGAACTCCCTGTTTGCTTTGATTATCAGGCATTAGGAAGAATTACTTTTCTTAATTTTTCACCAATGCCTGTATTCAATAAAATAAAAATGTCAGATTGTGTGACAATCTGACATTTTTAATCAAGATCTTGTTGTAAGATTATTCGTCTTGTGATGGTGCTTCCTGGAAATCCTGAACAGGGGCTGCATCACGATTAATGACATTTCTTAACTCTGTATCAGTAGTATTTCTTGATGAAGTACCTCTTGGGATTACAAATATTGAAGCTAAGCTTAAAACAAGTAATACAACTGCTAAAGTCCATGTTGTTTTTTCTAGGAAATCGGCAGTCTTTCTAACACCCATGAATTGATTTGAAGAGGAAAAGTTAGATGCTAATCCACCGCCCTTTGAATTTTGAACTAAAACTACTAATGCTAGTAAAACACAGGCAATAAGTATTAAAACTGAAACTAAAACATAAGCTGCCATATCAGAATATTTTCTTTTTAACTTGTTTCTTTGATCTGTTTAATTTGGGCTGCAAAGTAAATGCTTTTTTCCGGATTTAACAACATTAATTTTTCGTATATTTTTATAGCTTTCTCAATATTACCCTGTTGCAATTGTATTTTTGCCAATGTCTCACTAACAATTTCTATATTATCCTGACTACTTTGCTTTGCTTTGTCCTGTGGGTTAAAAAACTCTTTCTTTGCAGTGATTTTTGGTTCGTTTTTTATAAACCTCTCGATCAACTCATTCTTTGATAATTTCTCGCCATCAATAAACTCTTCATGCGGTGTTTCTTCTATTAACTCATTTTCATTGTGCCTTTCTATATCATATACCTGTTCAACAAAAACCAATTCTTCCTCTTTCTCCTCCTTTGCTATCTCTCTTAATCTTTGAGCAACAATCTCCTGTAGTCTGGCAATTTGAATATCCGAATCTTCAATTTTATATGATGTTTCAATATCATTACCTGATTCATGAGCTTCAATAGCATTATCTAAATTATGTATTTTAGAAAATGCGTTAATTCCATGACCAGATTCCTGATCTACTATAGTTAAAGTCTCATCTGGATTAATAGGGATTAGAATTTCTTTGTCCTCAATTACTTTTTCAGATTCCTGAATGTCACTAAAACTATCAGTTAAACTGTAAGTTGTAATCAAATTTTCGCCTTCATTTATGGTAATCTCAACATTCTCTTGCTTAATGTTCAAAGTATCAATACTATCAGTCGGCGATATAACACCATTATCCGCTACAATTTCAATTAGCTTCTTCAGCTTAACCCTATTACCAGCATATGCAACAGTGATTTTTAACTGATTATTGTAATTAATGTTATCAATAGCTTTCAGATTAAGTGCATACATGATCTGAGCGATCTGACAATATGGTGCTATTTCAATTATTTCACGCAATGCGCCTACCGAACTATCGGATAGGAATTCAGGTTGTTTTACAGACATTAAAAACTTGGCGGAATTCATCTGAATATGGTAGTTACTGCTTGAAAGAATTGAGTTTTTTTATCATGTTAAAAATAGTCAATAGTAGCTACCAATTTACTACTGCCCTGTTAAAAATATCTTCAACCAAGGCATCACTGATAAGAGCAATCAACCCTTCTTCAACCGACCTTAAGTCTTGACTGCTTGGATAATCCTCATACCTTGAAAAAGCAGTCTCGAAATTAGCTTTTGGATCATACTTGTTTACAAAGCGCACATTAACTGTAACCTTTAACCTAATTAATGCTGCTTGCTGTTCGCCGGTTATAGCAACCGGCTCTGTAGTATAGCCAGTAATTTCACCTTCTATATGTAAATCACCATTACGAGGAACAAGGTTTAGGTTAGTTTGAGAGGCAAACCTGTCGCGGAGCCGCTCAGTAAATGTTTGACTTAATGCCGGCTGTACTAAATCTGATTTATTCGGAAATGAAAGAATAGATATTGTTTTAGCTTCAGGAGGTATCGATGCTCCAGTAAAAGAATATACACCACATCCAGAAAAAAACAATGAAAAGACAACAACTATAAGAAGTGCCATCTGTTTTAAAGATTTCTGTGCACTTATATAATGATGTAAGCGATATGCTTCATTTTTAATCAGGGAAAATACCATATTCTTTTATCTTTCTGTATAATGTTCTCTCTGAGATGCCTAATTCTTTTGCAGCAATCTTTCTTTTACCTTTGTGTTTATCTATTGCCCTCTTAATAAGATCAATTTCTTTTTTTTGAATTGAAAGTGATTCATCAATAATTTCAGGGGTTAAAAACCCTTCCATGTTACTGTCATGGGTACTATCATAATCTGTTGAATGAAGATTTGACCTCTCAACATCTTTATATAGCTGTTGTATAAGAGGGTAGTGAAGCATTTCGTGGTTCACATCACCATTTTTGATAATATCAACTACAAGTTTTTTTAAATCATTGATATCACGCTTCATATCAAAGAGAACCTTATAAAGTAACTCTCTTTCAGAGAAATCACTCTGAGAGTTGTCTTTTTTGTAGATCATTGGCAGATCCCTATTTTCGACAGGCAAATAATCTCTTAGAATATTACTTGTTATAACACGTTCCTTTTCAATGATAGAAATCTGTTCTGTTATATTCTTTAGTTGGCGAATATTTCCTAACCATCTATAATTCATAAGCATTTGACGTGCTGACTCATCTAGTTCAATAGGTGGCATTCGATATTTCTCTGCAAAATCATTAGCAAATTTCCTGAATAACAATATTACATCTTCCTTTCGCTCTCTAAGAGGTGGTATGTAGATTGGGACAGTGTTTAGACGATAGTACAAATCCTGACGAAATTTGCCTTTATTAATAGCATCAGGTATATCGACATTAGTAGCTGCAACAACCCTTACATCTGTCTTAATTACCTTTGATGAACCAACTTTAATGAATTCGCCTGTTTCAAGAACTCTCAATAACCTTACTTGTGTTGAGAGCGGAAGATCTGCCACTTCATCAAGGAAAATAGTTCCACCATTTACTACTTCAAAGTAACCCTTTCTGGCATCAGTAGCACCGGTGAAAGATCCTTTTTCATGCCCGAACAGTTCAGAGTCGATAGTACCTTCAGGAATTGCGCCGCAATTAACTGCAATATATGGGCCATGTTTGCGTGCGCTTAACTGGTGAATAATCTGTGGAAAAACCTCTTTTCCGACACCGCTTTCTCCAGTTATAAGTACAGTTATATCAGTATTTGCAACTTGACGTGCAATATCAACTGCTCTTTCAAGCAGCATTGAATGACCAATAATTCCAAATCTTTGTTTTATAACTTGAATATCCATAATAAATACCTATTCCACCAAAATTGTCGCTAATAAAATGCATTTAATCTGCCATAAAACAATCTAACTGCCAAAATGGCATTTTATTTCCTTATTCTGGCACCTAACTCAGTTTCAAGAACTTTTGATAACTTATTCATAAAGGAGTCAATCTCTTTATCAGTTAACGTTTTACTTTCATCTTGTAGTATAAAACTAACTGCATACGATTTTTTACCCTCATCTATCTTTTCACCCTCATAAACATCAAATAAGTTTACTCTCTTTAATAGATGCTTATTTGTTCTAAAAGCCAGATTTTCAATCTGCTGGTAAGTAACCTCTTTCTCCAGTATTAACGCCAAATCACGACGTACCTCCGGAAATTTGGACACTTCCTTATGACTTACCTTATTCTTTTGAGCAATTGCTACTAATTGATCCCATTCTATAAAAGCAGCTATAACATCCTGAGAAACGTCAAGAACTTTTGAAAGCTCCTTTTTTAAAACCCCGATGGAGAGCAAAGGCTTATTGTTGTATTTATACGACTTTCCAATAGAATAGATGCTGCCTATATCATCTTCAGAAAGGCTTGCAGTATTTACACCCATTCTTTTGATTATATTGAATACCAGTCCATTGAGATAAAAGAAGTCAACAGCTTCATCGTTATAGTTCCAATGGTCCATATACTTCTTACCGGTAACATACAGTGCCAGTATCTTTTTTTCAGAATACTTACTTGTAACATCTTTGGTTAGGGTGTCGACATTTTTTTTAAATACCTTGCCAAATTCAAAGAATTTTAGAGTATTCTGCTTTCGATTCATATTATATGCAATAGCTTCCAGTCCACTGAATACCATTGCAGATCTCATCACATCCAAATCTTTACTTAATGGATTAAGCAACGCAACAATCTCTTCAGTTTTAAAGAATTTATCTGAGTAGTATGACGCACTATTAAATGAGTTCGTTAGGATTTCATTGAAGTTATTGCTCACAAGATAATCAGCAATATGATTATACAATGTGTCAGAATCAGGCTTTACGTTATAAGATACACTGATTTTCATGCTCTGGTCACTATCAATTTTGTTGTAACCATATATTCTTAAAACCTCTTCTACTATATCGGATAGATTTTTAACATCTACCTTGAATGGAGGTATTGAAACAGAGAGATTATCTCCATCGATTTTTTCAATCTTAATCTCAAGTGATTTAAGAATTTCATTAACAACATCGTGTGATAATGAATGCCCTATCAATCTATTTATGTCAGAATACTTAAGATCAAGTGATGTAAACTGAATTGGTTTAGCATATATATCTACAAGTTCTGATGAGATTTCACCTCCGGCAATTTCTTTTATCATCATAGCCGCTCTTTTCAGAGCTACTACGGTAATATTCGGATCAATTCCACGCTCAAATCTAAATGATGCATCAGTTTTTAATCCATGCTTCTTCGAAGTTTTTCTAATGGTAACAGGATCAAAGTAAGCGCTTTCAATAAAAATAGCTTTAGTGTTTTCAGTAACCCCTGATTTTATACCTCCAAATACCCCGGCGATACACATTCCTTCATTAGCATTAGCTATTAAAAGGTCATCGGAGGTAAGTGTTCTTTCGATATTATCGAGAGTGGTAAACTTACTTCCCTCTTTTGCTTTTCTTACAACAACTTTTTTATCTTCAATTGCATCCGCATCGAAAGTATGCAGCGGTTGACCATACTCAAAGAGAATATAATTTGAAATGTCAACTATATTATTAATTGGCCTTACTCCAATTGCTTTCAATCTATCCTGCATCCAAGAAGGCGAAGGTTTAACATTTACACCTTGAACCGTGATACCAGCGTACCTAGGACAAGCTTCAATGTCATCTACTTTAACCTCAATTGTAAGCTCGTGATTATCAACCGCGAAATTCGAAATATTTGGCAATATAAAAGTTGCAGTACCTAAATTTCTAACTTTTATTGCAGCAGCAAGATCTCTGGCAACACCTATATGCGAAAGGGCATCGGCATGGTTAGGAGTTATACCTATTTCGAAGATTGTATCATTAACTATTTTGAAGTATTCTGAAGCAGGAATTCCAATCCTGGTATCTTGGGGTAGAACAAGTATTCCATCATGTGAAGTTCCAATGCCTAATTCATCTTCTGCACATATCATGCCTTCTGATGCTTCACCTCTGATTTTTGACCTTTTTATTTCAAACTGATCATTTCCTTTATAAACGATAGCACCTTCTAAAGCTACTATGACTTTTTGTCCTGCTGCAACATTAGGAGCACCGCAAACTATATTTAAAAGGCTTTCTCTTCCAACATCTACTGTTGTTAAACTTAATTTGTCAGCATTAGGATGCCTTTCTGCAGTTTCTACCCTTCCGGTAACAAAATTTTTCAGTCCCCCTTTAACAGACTCATAGTGTTCAACTGCTTCTACTTCCAGACCTATATCTGTGAGTAACAATGCAATGTCCTTAGTTTCTAAATTACATTGAAGGTATTCCTTTAACCAATTATATGATATTTTCATGATCTTAATTATTCAACAGCAAAATTAACTAAAAAAGTGACTTTTGGTTACTAAAACAGCTTTGCGGTCAGGTGAATTATATAGACTTAAGAGATATTACCCCAGTACATATTTTGAGTTTTAAGATATCTAAGCATTGGGATGTTATCGCTACTATTTAATTCAGGATCTTGTTCAATAATAGCTGAAGCAGATTTACGAGCTTTTTTAAGCAGGTTTTCATCTTTTACTATGTTAGCCAACTTTAATCCAATAATACCGCTTTGTTGGGTTCCCTGGATATCACCAGGGCCGCGCAATTGAAGATCGACTTCCGCAATTTCAAATCCATCATTACTCCTAACCATCGTTTCAATTCTCTTCTTACCCTCATTCGTTAACTTATATGAAGTCATGAGAATACAAAAGGATTGAGAACTGCCCCTACCAACTCTTCCACGAAGCTGATGTAGTTGTGATAACCCAAAACGCTCAGCATTCTCAACTATCATAACACTTGCATTTGGAACATCAACTCCAACTTCTATTACAGTAGTTGCAACCATTATTTGTGTTTTTTTCTCGAGGAATCGCCTCATCTCACTTTCCTTTTCAAATGATTTCAACTGTCCGTGCACTATACTGAATTGAAATTCAGGTAACGGAAAGTGGCGAGATAGTGTGTCTAAACCGTCAAAAAGATCTTTTAGATCGAGTTTACTAGATTCATTTATTATGGGAAAGACCACATAAATTTGCCTTCCTTCTGCAATTTGTTGTCTCAGAAAGTTTATAACCTTCAATCTGTCTTTCTCATAAAAGTGGTAAGTCTTGATAGGAACTCTACCAGGTGGTAGTTGATTAATAACTGAAACTTCCAGATCTCCATACACAGTCATAGCCAAAGTTCGAGGTATTGGAGTGGCAGTCATAACCAAAACATGAGGTGGGATTTCGCTTTTTTGCCATAGTTGTGCTCTTTGAGCAACCCCAAAACGGTGTTGTTCATCAATAACAACAAGTCCAAGATTTTTAAATGCAACACCCTCTTCTATTAAAGCATGTGTACCTACCAGAATATTCAATTCTCCATTTTTTAATCCTTCAAATAACTCTTGTCGGTCCTTCTTTTTTACAGAACCTGTAAGCAGATTTACATTAAGAGATGAATCCTTTAAGAATCTTTTAATTGTGTTAAAGTGCTGTACTGCTAATATCTCTGTAGGAGCCATCATGCAGGCCTGGCAATTATTATCAATTGCAATAAGCATCGACATAAGGGCTACCAAGGTTTTACCACTACCAACATCACCCTGTAATAGCCTGTTCATTTGCTTACCAGTTGCCATATCACTCCTAATTTCCTTAATCACTTTCTTCTGAGCATCAGTAAGCTCAAATGGTAATGATTCTTTATAGAAGAAATTGAAATTATTACCAATCTTACTAAAAACTCTTCCTGGAGATTTCTCATTTCTTACATATTTAGTCCTAAACAGTTCCAGTTGAATAAAAAAAAGTTCCTCAAATTTGAACCTGTTTATAGCAAGGCGCAGAAGATCATAAGATTTAGGAAAGTGAATATTTTCAAAAGATTCCGATCTCGACATAAAGCTATATTCCTTTAATAAGGAAGCACTTAACGTTTCTTCAATTGTACCAGAAAGGAGATTAAGTACGTTCTTGACTATTTTACCAATACTCTTACCAGTTAAACCTTTTCTTCTTAACTTCTCGGTTGTTGGATAGTAAGGCTGTATAAAACCAGTAGTCGGTAGGCTATCATCCTCAGGCAGATCTACATCAGGATGTGTAATATTGTAATTTCCATTAAACAAAGAAGGCTTTCCATATACAATATAATAAGCACCAGCTTTAAGATGATCCTTCCACCAACTGACACTCTGAAACCATACAAGTTCAATGCTTCCGGTATTATCGTCAATTTGGCAGCTCAATCGTGATGACCTTCCGGAACCTATCTCTTTTATTGAAAGTAATTTCCCTTTAATCTGCACATACCCTGTATCAGGTTTAATTTCTGAGATTCTATTGAATTTACTCCTATCAATATATCTTAATGGAAAATGAAGCAGCAAGTCGCCAGCCACATGGATATCAAGTTCCTTTTTAAGCAATTCTGCTCTAACAGGACCAACTCCTTTTATGTATTCAATCGGTGTATCTTTAAGATTCAACGTTATTGTTTTATAAGCAAAGTTAAAGATTGGTTATCACATAAAAAAACCGGCTATTCGCCGGTTTTAAATTTTATTAAGATGCTAAAGCATACTCTTAGAATTCCCAAAGATTTTGCTCAAAGTTGAATAATTCATTTTTTATTCTTTCAGCTTCCATTAATGCATCTACACCAGTCGCATAGTCAGATATACGACGATCATAAACATTATCCTCCTTATAGATATAGCTTGAGAACATTCTCTTCCAGAAAATATCGTCATAAGTCTTTCTTGCAGCGCTATTAAATCTGTTAAAGACTTCTGCTTTAGCTAAAACAGGTCTGGCTTCAGGGAAGTAAATCCAGAATAATGGGTCATACGCACGGAACATACCTCTTTCGTCAAGATTATCACGCACCGGGCATATACCTAGTACTCTTACTTCCATAACTGATCTTTGTTTATCAAAGAACCAATCTTCTTTTATTCTGAATCTCTTAACATCACTTGGATTGAATTTAACTGAAATTACCGTATCATACCAATCATAAGGAGGATAAGGCCTTTGCATTGGAACTGAATCTGTACTTTCCAGGCGATTCATTATTTCTTTATAAGTGAGAGGAGTAATGAACTCATCTGACGGATTTTGAGCGTCATAAGCAGTAATAGTACCTTCTTGTAAAGCATCCATTAAAACTTGCATTAAACTTCTCAGTTCATTATGGGGTGTTTCAGGATAATAGAATGCCTGATTCATTTTTTCCCTTAGATCTATTACACGCCAAATTCTCTTACTCCAAACTATATCAGCCTCACGCACCCAAGGATATGTGATTGGCTTCTTTTCGATAGTGTTCTTTTTATCGTAAACACCGTCACGTGGAGGACTTTGAAGAACCTGAGCTGATAAGGTTTCAGTTAAACCTGCTACAAGTAAAACAATGGCTAGAAAACCAAATACTTTTTTCATCCGTCAATTTGTTTTAATTTTTCAACCTGTAAAAGGTTGCTATTAATCTTTTGAATCTTAGCGTTCCATAAATCCTGCTGTAGTTGTGAAGTAGCTACAGCAGGACAATTTTGAAACGCACTTTAAGAACTTGTTATTGTTCTGTTAATTTTTATAATCTACTTATTGAACTATAAGACTGATATTGCCAAGTTTACGGTTTCCATCAGGGCCTTTAGCCATAATGTTTTCAAACCATATTCTCTGTCCTCTTTTACTATTTTCAATAAATGATACCATTTCAGGAGTAAGTCTACTATTATTTGAATCTCTTTCAAAGATATCACCTCCTCTAACACCTACAAATTTAAATGACACAACTTCAAACTGTAGATCGAATTCGAAATCTTCCGGCATTTTAGGTATAATAGCTTTTGATGCAAGAAGCATATTCTTCTGTACAGGACCACCATCAGTATTAGCAATCCATGCAGTTGGATTAGGTACTCTCTTAACCCTAAAATCAGCTTTACCCATGTTTCTTGATGCCTTACCATCATTATGGGTTACAGAAACAGTAGCTTTAGCAACACCTGAAGGAACTCTAACCACCCATTCATTACCAACCTTTCTGATTGTACCGGAACTAATGCTAGCATTAATTTGTGATTCGGGAATACCAGAAGCTGCAATTGAAACAGGGTTGTCAACATTTGCATAGAAAACATTCATTTTAGTAGGTGCTACCGTCAATGAAGGATTCATTACAAAGTATTCTTCTTCGAAAGGATATTCCTTAGTTTGACCATCAGGACCAACCACTCTGATAGAACCTTTATAAGATTGCAATCCTGTAGAACCAGCAGTAACAGTATATTTGGCAATACCATTTTGTGCTGGGATTGCTCTTCCACCAATAACTACATCAGGGTTTTGTTTTGTATCGATTGCAGCCACAAGAATTTCAGCTTCATAGCTATCACCAGCGAATACCAGTCTTGAATTTGGAATAACGCGAGCTTCAACCTGATCGAACTTAAAGTCTTCAGCTGATATAGAGCTCATAAGAACAGATACTACATCACTTTCGATGTTACGGACATCGGCAATAAGCTTATTTAAGAAAGTAACGTTAGCAGCCAAAATTGTATGGTAGAAATTGTGCATTTCCCAATTTTGTTTCACACCACTAGCATCATGAAAAGGACCTTTTGTGTCAAGACCTAATTTAATTCCTTCTCTTGATTTCTCATCCAATCCTTTTAAAACATCTTCTTTGAACTGTTCGATTTTCTCTTTAAGTTCTCTTGCTTTGCCTTTTGAGCCGTCCTGTGAATTACCAATAAAATAGTTGGTAGTTACATCGTACTTGTCTTTTGTTTCAATCTCCCTGAGGGGAGTTATTTTAGCCTGATCAACAGTAATGCCTTCTGAACGTGAAATAGCTTCCCACTTAACAGCATTAATATAGTCAACCATAGCGCTAGCAGTTTCGCGAACCTCTTTAGCTTTTTGCCAGTATGGGCCCACTTTCGCTTCGTTTAACATACTCTGTTTTTCAAACTTTGCGTATGTCTCATCGTTCTTCTGTTGTATGTTAGCATTAGTACCTTCAATACTTTGATTAACAACAACAAACGCTTCGATAATTTCAACCGACACATTCAAAGCAAGCAGAGCAGTTAACACGAGGTACATCATCGCGATCATCTTTTGCCGCGGTGTCTCCTTGTATCCAGCCATAATTTTCCTTTACTTAATTGATTAACACTTTGTGAGTAGCCCGCTATTTAACATTTACATTCATGGCAGCAAGCATATTGCCATAAACCTGATTTAGAGCAGTAACCTTCTTGGTCAGATTGTCCATTTCCTGACGGTAACGGTTCATATCCTGAGCAGAATCACTAATGTTGGCTAAGTATTGGTTCAATGTAGTATGGAGTCTACTTGAATCCTCTACAGTTGTATTAGAATTCTTAAGCTGAAGTTCATAAGCTGCATTTAATGCTGAAAGATTATTAGCCAGTTTCTGTAACTGATCATTATAACCTTTAGTATCAACTCCTGATAAATCAAGTTTTTCAATTGATTTGGCAAAAGCCTGAGTTGTTTGCTGATAAACACCTGTAAACTGATTAGTAGTTTCAGCTGCTTTAGCAACATTAACTGATAAATCATTTACTGATTTGCTTGCATTATTTAAATTGCGTGCATAATCGCTGGTAGCAACAGCAGCATTTGATAAGTCGGTTAATTTTGAAGCATTGTCACTTAAAGTTCTAAGTCCGTTTCCAAGACTTTGAATAAGTTCAGGACCAATCTTAGCTTTCTCAAGCATATTGTCTAATTCCTGAGTAGGGGTTTTTCCACTCTTTGCTCCACCTTTTCCGCCATGATACATGTGAGCTAATTCCGGATAAACTAAACTCCAGTCTGGTTCAACGTGTGGTGGCTCGAAAGCTGAAAAGAAGAAAATAATCGCTTCTGTTCCTAATCCAATGATTAGCAACTCGTTTGCGTACGGATAGTGATTAATTTTGAATAAGGCTCCAATGATAACTACTGCAGCTCCCCAGCCGTATAGTTTTGCCATGAAGTTTTTGAACCCTCTTCCTCTGACTAAATTGTTCAATCCCATGATTGTAATGTTTGATTTGAGTGAAAAATAAAATTAATTATAGGTTTCTGTGAATTACTAGTAAACAAGCATTAATTATAGATCTTTGAAGCACGTGCAGGGTTATCATCTTTTTGACGTCCCATAAAATTCTGCACACAACGGAAACCGATGTAACATTTAGCAGTATCCTGATATTCGTATGTACGTGAGTTAACCTGTAGGTAATATGATATATCCTTCCAAGATCCACCGCGAACTACTTTTCTCTTTAATGCAGGAGGATCGGTATCTTTTGCATTATAACTATATGCAGGGTTCATATCCCAAGTGAAGTTGTATGATGACTCATCATAAGCATCATTTGTCCATTCAGCAACATTTCCGGCCATATCATAAAGTCCAAAGTCGTTAGCAGGATAATGTGCAACAATAACCGGAGTTAAACCACCGTCATCTACATAGTTACCTCTTAACGGTTTGAAGTTAGCAAGGAAACAACCTTTTTCATTGCGACTATATGGTCCACCCCATGGGTATGGACTAAACGAATTACCTCCGCGTGCAGCCCATTCCCATTCAGCTTCAGTTGGAAGTCTAAATTCATTAACTACAGCATTACCTTTTCCTGTGAGATAAGCTCTTAAGAGCTCCGTACGCCAGATACCAAAAGCTTTTGCTTGTTTCCAGTTCACACCTACTACTGGATAATTATCATAAGCAGGATGCCAGAAATAACGTTCTGTCATCGGGTCATTGTATGCGTATGCGTAGTCATGAATCCATGATAGCGTATCAGGATATATATTTATGACTTCCTTTCTCACATATAATGAGCGGTCTTTCAAACCTTGCGGGCGATTTGCCAAACCTGCGTTTACCGGGTCACCAGCTGAATAATCTTTACCAGCAGCAGCACGGTAATCTACCCAATAGTATTCATAGAATAATTTTCGGGTATCAATTTCCTTTTTACGGAAATATCTTTCATGTTCAGGCAAGAACATTTCTTCAAGAGCGTCGCGCTCTTCTTCACCATTCCATTTAATTTGAGTTTTCCAGTTTAGGAAAGGTGGATCGTAGGTTTCACCGGTTTTCTTATTTTCTTCAATAAGATAATTTTCCGGTTTCACATCACCCAACTTGCGGCGGGCGATTGAGTCTCTGACCCAAAAAACAAATTGACGGTATTCATTGTTTGTAATTTCTGTTTCATCCATGTAGAAAGCACTTACAGAAACAGTGCGTGGATCATTAATGTGTGCATATGGCACATCCTGATCACCGACACCCATTGTAAAACTTCCCATAGGGATGTAAGCCATACCGTAAGGGTCAGGCTGATAGAATTTTTCACGCTTTTGAACACCTACCAGTTCGCCATTACCTGAGTTACCGCAGCTACTCAGAATAAGGGCAGCAATGATGTAGTTGAAGAGTTTTTTCATGTTTAATACCTGATTTAATGCAAATAACGGTTTTCCTAAATGTTTATTATTGGAAGTTTCCCGATTTTTTGAACGACAAAAATAGCAATATAAATTTTCCAAACAACTTTTTCTTTACAAGAATCTGGTATTACGGAAACTTTTTTTATTTTTTTCAAGTTCCAGCATAAAACAATACCTGATCATTACCTCATGACTTCCCGCTCCACCTATCTTTGAAAGAGGGATATCATAAGCATATCCAATACTTAAATCCTTAATGTGCACGCCAATCATTACTGCTGCTGTCTCCTGTAATCTGTAAGTCAAGCCTCCCCAGAACTTTTGATTGTACTCAACCATCCCATTTAAATCAATTTGAGTGGTTGTGCCATCATACTTTACAAATATATTAGGAATTAAGACAAATGCAGGATTTCTCATTGAAGTAATTTCATAGCCTGATGTAGCGTAATAGTGGCGCCTTAATTTATATTCAGGTCCGGTATCACCAATTTGTTTTGATCCTTCTAAAAGTTGTGTTGATGATACACCAATATATAAGCCACCCGGCTGTAAATAAAAAGCTCCTAAACTAAAGTCGGTGAACATCGAACTTTGCTCACCTCCATTTAATAAGGGGTCTTGTTCAACTGGCTTTAACTTGCTGTAGTCAAGTGTTTTGTTAACAAATCCTACATTAAACCCAATACCAAGCTTGCCTGTGTTCAACTCCCTATTATATGAATAACCTAATTTCACGTAAACATCTTTAAAATAACCAATCTTATCCTGCATTATAACCGCTGAAACTCCGCCTCTTAGAAACTTTACAGGTGCATCTGCATTAACAAGGAACGTTTCAGGTGCAACATGAACGCCATCTTCATCATTAAGCCCTATCCATTGTTGCCGCACTATCCCTGTTACGCATATTGCTTCCCGTAAGCCTGCATATCCGGGGTTAACAGTATTGTGATTAAAATAATTCAAAGTAAACTGAGGCTCCTGCTGACCATAACCTGATATGGTTAATAGTGTTAGCAAAGCGAGTAGCGAGCCATGATAAAAATATGTTTTAAAACAATGGGTAATGCTTTTCATTATAGCATTGCTGATTTTATTTTTTCTATTACCAAATTTAATTGGCTTTTTTGATGTTGTATCGATTAATGGTTAACTCGGCTGTAATGCTATCTATTAATCATTAATAATCACAAAAGTAATACATTCTGAATATAAACAACAACTTGTAAAAAAAAGTTCCAACTGATTTTTACCTATTATTAATGGAGTTGTTAAACGACTTGCACACCCGTTTATTGTGTCATAGCTTTGCACCGTTTTTTACTTCAAAAATTTAAAATCATGGCCTTTGTACAAAACGAGAAATTATTCTCATTGAAATGGTTTAAAGCTTATGCTTTAATCACTTTCGGATCGTTCATTCTTGCCGCTGGGTTCGTTTTTTTCATTAACCCATATAATATTGTACCAGGAGGTGTTTATGGAATTGGCATTGTTGTACATCATCTAACAGCCGGAACATTCTCTTTTTGGCCCACCGGAATTCCAATTGGTCTGTTCGGGCTTGTTCTAAATATCCCTTTAACTATTATTGGAATAAAGATTTTAGGACCTCGCTTTGGGATAAAAACAGTAATAGGATTCGTTCTTACATCAATTTTTATGGACTTACTTACAATGGTTTTTGGCGAAAACGACCCTCTTGGTCTTGCCGAAGATCTTTTGATGGCTTGTGTTTTCGGCGGTGTTTTAATAGGTTTTGGCTTAGGTTTAATCTTTAAATCAAAGGCAACTTCAGGCGGTTCAGATATTGTTGCAATGATTATTTCTAAATATACCCGGCTTCCTTTAGGTCAGTTGATGATTTATGTTGATTCAGTAATTGTCTTGTTTGGCTTGTTAGTTTTTAAAGATTGGAAGATCCCATTGTACTCCTGGATAGTAATTTTCGTTACAGGCAAAGTAATTGATATAACAATGCAGGGCGTAAGCTACGATAAAATGTTACTTATTATCTCTAGTGAATTCGAGTTAATAAGAGATAAGATAATTAATGATTTGCATAGAGGTGGCACTTATATCCCTGGGAAAGGTATGTACAATAATAGTGATAAGACGATTATTTTTACAGTGCTTAATCGCAGAGAATTAGCAATTATTCAGGAATACATTCACCAAACCGATCCAACTGCCTTTGTAACTGTTGTTGATGCTAACGAGATTTTGGGCGAAGGGTTTAAGTCACTGAAAGATAAAATATCCGAGTTTTAAATGCCTACTTTATCAAGCATTTGATCTGTTCTTTTAAATTATGATTTCACATACTAAACTATGAAACTATATTAAACTTTCTTCCATATGGCCTTTTTGCAAAACGATAAAATATTTACCCGTAAATGGTTTATTTCGTATTCTTTAATTACTCTTGGTACTTTTCTTGTTGCCCTAGGTTATGTTTATTTCATTACTCCATATAAGATTGTTCCGGGTGGCATCTACGGAATTTCAATAGTACTACATCACTTGTTTGGTACACCTGTAGGGTTAACAGCTCTTTTCTTTAATATTCCACTTACTATTATTGGTACTAAAGTGCTAGGGCCACGCTTCGGGACAAAAACTGTGGTAGGCTTTATTCTTACCTCTGTTTATGTGGACTTGATCTCTTACTTTTCTCAATTCAAACCATTAGTAGAGTCAGATCCTTTGTTAGCCTCTGTTTTTGGAGGTGCACTTGTAGGTTTAGGCGTTGGACTTATATTTAAGTCAAAGGCAACCTCAGGGGGTTCAGACGTAATTGCAATGATTGTAGCCCGCTACACACGTATGCCATTAGGTCAGTTAATGATAATTGTAGACTCTTTGATCGTTTTGGTAGGTTTTATTGCTTTCGGAGATTGGAGTATTCCATTGTATTCATGGATTACCATTTTTGTAATGGGTAAAACTATCGATGCTGTACTTTCAGGTGCAAATTACGAAAAGACAATCTTCATTGTTTCAGAAAAGCATCAGGAAATTAGAGATAAAATCATTAATGACCTAAACAGGGGTGGCACTTTCCTTCAGGGTGAGGGAATGTTTAATGGCAATTCGAAAAAAGTGATCTTTACAGTTGTAAACAGAAGAGAATTGGCGATGCTCGAAGAGTTCATCAATAAGGTAGACCCTAAAGCTTTTCTTACAATAATGGATGCACATGAAATTCTCGGACAGGGATTTAAATCACTGAATGAGAAACTCGAAGATTAGTCAAGACTTAATTGCCTGATTCTTATCTGAAAAGTCTTAATATATCGTTTCCGTTTGCCAGAATCAATAAGCTGAACAGTAATATCATTCCAACTATCTGAGCATATTCAAGGAACTTATCTGATGGTTTCCGGCCAGTTATTATTTCATATAATAGGAACAGAACATGCCCTCCGTCAAGTGCAGGAATTGGTAATACGTTTAATATTGCTAGCATTATTGACAGAAACGCTGTAAGACTCCAAAATGTAGTCCAATCCCATTGCGATGGAAATATATTGCCAATTGAAATAAACCCTCCTACCGATTCGTATGCTTTAACTTCAGGCAAGAATAAAAGCTTAAGTTGCTTCAAATAACTTCCAACTTGTCGCCAGGTTCTAGAAAATCCAGCAGGAATTGCTTCGATAAATGAGTATTCACGTGAATTTATTTGAAAGAGCTTTCTTAATTCAATAAGGCTCGCTCCTATTCTTGCATCTTCTCCTACTCTTACATTATAGCTTGTGGTATCGATGCCTCTGAGTACTTTCAGTTCTATGTTCTGTCCGGCATATTGACTCAGAACCGGTCTATATTGATCAAAGTAAAGCATTACCGAATCATTAACTCCTATTATCCTGTCGCCTGGCTTTAAACCAGCAGCTTCTGCAGGTGAATTAGGTGCAAAGTCTCCTATAATAAAAGGTAGACGGGGAGATATAAAATCAGTCGATTGGTGTTTCAATAATCTAGATATGAAGCCTTCCGGAATTTCTACTGTGTAAGGTTGTTCATTTCTAACAACCTGTATGGTTTTTGCATTATCGAGAATAAGTTTAGCCGGAATTTTATAAAAGTCTTCTACGTACTCATTATCAACCGTTAGTATTCTATCGCCATCTCTTAAACCCATCTCCTCTGCAACAGAGTCAGCGATAATGCCATATCTTACTTCAGACGTTGGTAGGTATTGTTCGCCGTTTACCCAAAGAAGTCCAATGTAAATAGCTATAGCTAAGAGAATATTAACAGTAACACCTCCAAGCATTATGATTAGCCTTTGCCATGATGGTTTACTTCTAAACTCAAAATCCTTGGGGGGCTCTTTCATTTGCTCCTTATCCATTGATTCATCTATCATACCTGATATCTTAACATAACCTCCCAATGGTAACCAACCAACTCCATATTCAGTTTCACCTTTCTTAAACTTGAACAAAGAGAACCATGGGTTGAAAAAGAGGTAGAACTTTTCAACTCTTGTTTTAAATGACTTGGCAGCAATAAAGTGTCCTAATTCGTGAAAAATAACAAGGATTGATAAACTGAGTATAAGTTGCGTAGCTTTTATTAGAATTTCCATAATGGCGATTGATAATTTCAATTAACAAAAATAGTACTTTATAGTTTAAGAAGCGTAATGGTTACAGAGTTTGATTGCCAAGGCTCTGGTTTCACTGTTGCTATTGAGAATTGTGTTTAGATCTGTTGCATGAGTGTGGCCGATTTTATCCATGCAATTCTGAATTATGGTCGGAATCTCAGTAATTTTTATCTCTCCATTTAAAAATGAAGTGACTGCAATTTCATTTGCTGCATTTATTACACATGGCATATTTCCACCCATTTTTAGCGCCGTATAAGCCAATTCCAAGCAAGGAAACTGATCTTTATCCGGTGCTTCAAACGACAGAGAGTTATTCGTCATAAAATTAATCCGCTTAAAGTCTGATGGCAAACGGTACGGAAACGACAAAGCAAACTGAATTGGGATTTTCATATCAGTTTCACTCATTTGAGCTTTTATGCTTCCATCTCTAAATTGTACCATACTGTGTACTATAGATTGCGGATGAATAAGAATTTCAATCTTAGAAGGATCAATTTCAAAAAGCCACCGAGCTTCAATCACTTCAAAACCCTTATTCATCATGGTGGCTGAGTCGATTGATATCTTTTTACCCATTTCCCAGTTTGGATGAGCTAAAGCTTGCTGAATGGTCACTTTTTCCATGTCACTTTTGCTCATTCCTCTTAATGGTCCCCCCGATGCTGTTATGTAAAGCTTTTCGATTTCACTTCGTTCACCCAAAAGACATTGCATTATTGCTGAATGCTCCGAATCGACTGGTATTATAGATACTTTCCTTTGTTTTGCAAGATCAGATAATAATTGTCCTGCTACAACCAATATCTCCTTATTTGCTAATGCAATTGCTTTACCCGAGTTTATAGCAGCAATGGCAGGTTTCAGACCGGAGATGCCAACCATTGCAATAAGAACAATATCAAATGTGTCCATCTCCATAACCTGACTTAATGAGTCGGCACCTGAATATACTTTGATATCGAGATCGTTAAGTGCTGTGAATACTTTTTGATACTGCTGTTCATCAGCAATTACGACAGTATCAGGCTTATAGGCAGCGGCTTGCCTGATAAGCAAATCGGAGTTTGAGTTTGCTGTCAGCAAAGTAACTTCAAAAATATCCCTGTGCTGTTCAATTACTTCAAGTGCCTGAGTTCCAATTGAGCCTGTTGATCCTAATATAGCAATCCTTCTTTTCATCAGGCGTTTTAAAAAATGATATAATTTTCTGGATTAACAGCACTACCATTAATCCAAAGCTCAAAGTGCAGATGCGGACCGGTTGAATATTCTCCTGATTCACCGATAATTGCAATGCTTTCACCAGCTTTAACGCGAACTCCCTGCTTCTTCAAGATAACAGAGTTGTGCTTGTAAATGCTTATAACATTATTTGTGTGCTGAACTGCAATAACATGCCCGGTTTGCGAACTCCATTCTGAGAAAATGACCGTACCATCATAAACTGCTTTTATTGCTTCATTCTTTGGAGCCACAATGTCAACACCGTAATGTTTTGCATTAGCATTAAACTTATTGGTTACTATTCCTTTCACTGGCGAGAAAAATCGCGCTATACCAATATCACTGTTGTTCCTGGTTTCATTTGCCGGGTTCGATACCAGATTATACTTATTAGAAGACTCGTATTCCGATCTTAACAGAGAATCTTCCTTTGATTTTTTGATTGTGATATTTGAGTACTTGTTGGGGTTTAATGAGTCTTTCAGATTATTGACCGGTTCACTGTCTTCTATTTCTCCGCTCAACACTCTTCTCATATTTGTAATGTATAAATCCTTACTCTTAAAGGCCTTTTCAAGTGAATCAGCTTTTAGCTGAAGTTCGTATAATTCCTCCTGAACATTTGTATCGTTATAACCTGGAATGTACTCCTTCAAAGGGGTAAAGGCGATTAAGTATGAAGTAAGGAAAATCAATATAATAGCAATCATTCCGGTAACTACAAAAACATTCATCCGCGATAATCTAAATGAAAGCTTTTCTTCGAAAGTATCATCATTTAAGATAACCAACCTATACTTATCAAGTAATTTCTGATACCAGTGAACCCGTTTTTCAGAAAAATCACCCTCTCTCTTGCCCATTAGATGTTTATTATTTTCAACGCGCAAAGATACAAATTATGTATGATCAATCTCTTAGCTATTGCCTAGATCTAATTTTGCGTAGGCCCTTTATAGTTTCATTGATCAACAATGGTAATAATCCAAAGGTTATAGCTACAAGCCACCCTTGTAAATCGAGCATCTGCAAGCCAAATGCTTCACGCATAAAGGGTATTTCAATCACAAATAATTGAGCAACTATACCAAATATTATGGCACCAACAAGATACTTATTGGTAAAGATGCCAAGTTTAAATATAGATTTATCCTTACTGCGCATAGTTAGGGCATAAAACATCTGACTTGCAACCAGAACCATGAAAGCCATGGTGCGCGAATAAGAAATTACACTTTTAGGTACATTGGGGTCATTAGGACGATAGCCATGCTCGTAAAACCCGAACCAAAAGGCAGATATAGTTAATACTCCAATTATTACACCTCCTATAACGGCTTGTTGTGTTGCCCCGTTTGCAAAGAAGCTTTCTTTTGGATTTCGGGGCTTCTCTTTCATTACATCAGGATCACCGGGGTCCATTCCAAGTGCTATAGCAGGAAATGAATCCGTAAGTAAGTTTATCCATAATAATTGAGTTGCAATTAAAGGAACCGGCCATCCAATAAGTATAGCAGTTAGCATAGCAACGACTTCACCAAGGTTGCAGGTTAATAGAAAGATCACTGACTTCTTAATATTGTTATAGATATTTCTACCTTGCTCAATGGCAGTTACAATTGTTGAGAAATTATCATCTGTAAGAATCATGTCAGAGGCACCCTTTGCAACATCGGTACCTGTAATTCCCATGGCCACACCTATATCGGCAGCATTCAACGACGGAGCATCATTAACTCCATCACCGGTCATAGAAACAATGTTTCCGTTCGCCTTAAGTGCTTTTACTATTTTTACTTTATGTTCAGGCGATACTCTTGAGAATACTCTATAGTTCATAACCTTACCAGCAAATTCCTCATCTGTGAATTTCTCAATATCGCGGCCGGTAACTGACTGTTCAAAATTCTGAGCTATGTTCAGATTACTTGCAATAGCATAAGCTGTGTTCCGGTGATCGCCGGTAATCATAACTACCTCGATACCTGCCTGATGAGCTTTTTCAATCGACGGACGGGCTTCATCACGTGCAGGATCAATCATTCCGACAATCCCTATAAGAATCAGTTCCTTTTCAATTTCATCCTCTTTTATTTTACTGTTTACCACTTTATAAGCAACTCCTAATGTTCTAAGAGCTTTGTCCGACATATTTTCAGCTGCTTCGCGAAATTTATCTTTTACCTTTTCATCAAGCTCAATTATTCCATCACTGCCATGAACTCTGTTGCACACATTTAGGAGATTATCAATTGCTCCCTTGGTGTATACTGTAGTTGTATTGCCCTCTTTAACGACAGTCGACATCATTTTTCTGTCAGAATCAAAGGGTACTTCATTTATTCGTTTGTTCTCCGAATGGATCTTGCTTCTGTCTATTTTAAGGTCATCGGCTAACACCAACAAAGCAATTTCGGTAGGATCACCAGTTGATTTATCTTTATCAAGAGTGGCATCAGATGAAAGAACCATAGATTTTACCAGCAACTCAAGATCCTGATTAATGTCAGAGCTTTTCAAATCTTTAATGACACCCTCATTTTGATGAGTGAAATACTCTATTACTGTCATTTTATTCTGGGTAAGCGTTCCGGTTTTATCGGTACAAATAATGTTAACCGAACCCAGTGTTTCAACTGCAGGAAGTCGTTTTATTATTGCATTCTTCTTCGACATGGCGGTAACACCAATCGATAAAACTACTGCAACTATAGCAGCCAATCCTTCGGGGATTGATGCTACAGCAAGAGAAACAGCTGTGAGGAACATTTCGGCTAGGTCTCGTCCCTGCAATAATGAAATTACAAAGATGAATGCACAAATAGCAATTGCTATCTTACCCAACATCTTTCCCAGTTCATCGAGTCGAATCTCAAGTGGAGTCTTCGATTCACCATCTTCATCGAGAAAATTTGCAATTTTTCCAACCTCAGTGTTCATACCAGTTGCAATAACAACTCCTTCTCCTCGTCCGTAGGTAACAAGATTAGTCATGTATGCCATGTTTTCTCTGTCGCCTAAAGGAGTATCCTGAGGGTATGTTGTTTGAGCTATCTTATCAGATGGTACCGATTCGCCTGTTAATGATGATTCTTCTATCTTTAAGTTAACACTCTCAGTTAACCTTATATCGGCTGCCACATATCTGCCTGCATCAAGGATTAATATATCACCGGGAACAAGTCTTTCAGATTCAATTTCAAATACCTTACCTTCACGTTTTACCAATGCCTTTGGAGAAGATATCTTCTGCAATGCTTCAATTGCTTTTCCTGCCTTTACTTCCTGTATAACTCCAAGAGTTGCATTAATAATGATTACAGCTATTATAATAATTGAATCAACATACTCCCCCATAAATGCGGTGATGATAACCGCGGCAAAGAGAACATATATAAGCCAGTCGCGAAGCTGACTTACAAACAGTTCTATAATACTCCTTTTCTTCTTTGCTTCAAGCTTGTTAGGTCCATGTTGTTCAATTCTATGTTTTGCTTCACTTTCTGATAATCCTATCGATTGATCAACATTCAATTCCCTCAAGACCTCCTCTGTTTCTTTAGTATGCCACATTACCGTTATGTGATTAGTTTTTTATAAGATAGTTTTAATGCAAAGGTTATAAAAATGTTGTCAGAATGAATATAAGAACAACTGTTTTTGCTGAAATGTTATTTTTGTAGTCTGTTATCTTAGCACCGGCAGTCATTATACCGCATGGATATATTTGTATAAATAACAGCCGATGTTGTTAAAATAGTCACAAGACGATGCCATTTACAATGAAGAAGTAAAAAAGGTGACATTACATGTGAATGGATTGAATGTACTTTTACACAGATTTCTTACTTTTACAGTGTATGAATTCATGCTGTATTTTAAATAAAGCAAATCAAATCAACCTTTTATTAAAGTTTATATCCGTCGTTTCAGAAAAATAAAATATTTTTGCAAATTCACAGTTATTAGGTAGAATTGTAAATCATCTGAATCATTGGCTGCTAAATACCGTTTGATAAGAACTATCATTGTACTGCTATCACTTACAGCAGTTGTTTCGTCATGCTCTACCAAAAAGAATACTTTTACCCGCAGAGTGTATCATAATCTCAATGCTCATTATAATGCATGGTGGAATGGGAATGAGAGTCTCAAAGAGGGAGTAGCTGAGCTTTCAAAAAGAGCTAAAGACAATTATATAGCTGTTTTACCTGTTTATAACTATGGTAATCAGAGCACGGCACAATCTGTGAATCCACAAATGGATCGCGCTATTGAAAAAGCATCAAAAGTAATTCAACGACACTCAATGTACTTTAATAATAAGGAGTACGTGAAATGGGTTATAGAGAGTTACATGATGATTGGCAAGGCAAATTATTATAAGCAAGATTATGCTGCCGCTCGCCGTTCGTTCGAATTTGTTATCGACAGATATAAAACCGACCCAATACATTACGAAGCAATGCTTTGGGCAGGACGCACTTATCATAAGTTAAAACAATACGAGAAAGCCATAAACTATTTTGATCAACTCACCGACGAGTCAAAAACTACTCTCCTACCCTGGAAAGTTCGCAAAGCCTTGCCTTTAGCTTATGCTGATATGTATATCGCTCAGGAAAGGTATGTTCCCGCCAGAGAAAAAATCGAATCGGCACTTCCAATGTACTCCAGATCAAAGTTTAAAACCCGTCTATACTATATTGTAGCACAGGTTTATCACCTCGAAGGTAAAGACAGTCAGGCAACTGAATATTATACACTTGCGGTAAAGGGTACGCCAAGTTTTGAAATGGCATTTAATGCAAGAATAAATCTAGCACGGGTATATGATGCTGCAAGAACCGACCGGCGATCGATTGTTAAGACTCTTGAGAAGATGCTTAAAGATGCCAAAAACCGTGATTTTCAGGATCAGATATACTTTGCACTGGCTGATATAGCACTTAAAGAAAAAAATGATACTCTTGGAATGAATTATTTGCGCAAATCGGTTGCTGCCAGTGTTTCTAATGATTTCCAGAAATCAACCTCTGCTTTAAGGTTAGCTGATCTGTATTTTAAAAACAGACAATATGGTTTTGCTCAGCTATATTATGACACTACATTAAGCTTCCTCCCAAAGGAATATCCTGATTATGAAAAGATTAGTACGAGAACTGAGATAGTTACCCGCCTTGTTGAGAATTTACAAACAATATATGTTCAGGATAGCTTGCAGGGACTTGTCAACATGTCCGAGACCGATCGTAATGCAGTAATTGATAAAGCTATTGCCGATTATATAAGAAAGGATGAAGAGCGGCAGCGAAAAGAGAATGAAGAAAAGCTTGCACTAGAATCAGGAATGTCCTTAGCCGGTACCCGGTTGGCGACTAATGAAGGACAAACATCTGTTGGGGGTGGTGGTTGGTATTTCTACAATCAGGCCGCAATTGGTATGGGTTATAGTGAATTTATCAGAAAGTGGGGGCGCCGCCGACTTGAAGATAACTGGCGTTTAAGTAATAAGAGAGTTGTAAATTGGGATCATCTTGCCGAAACTGAAAACATTGTAGTTGATACTTTAAACCCGGGAACAAATGCCAAAGGAGCAACAAATTTCAGAAGTAGGGAAACCTATCTTGCAAATCTGCCGAATACACCCGAAAAGATTGAAACTAGCAATAAGCAGATAGCCAATTCGTTATTCAGAGCAGGAATAATCTACCTTGAAGAACTCGCAGATGCGCCTAAGGCTGAGGAGATGTTTGGCAGTCTTATACAGCGATTTCCTAAAGATACAAATGCTCTTCAGGCACATTATCATCTGTACAGGATTAATCGCGATAATGGTAACACCGAGCAAATGTTAGCTCATCAAAATGAGATTATAAACTCCTACCCAGAGAGTGATTATGCTAAGATTCTGATTGATCCAGATTATAAGGCAGAACTGGAAGCAGCCAATAACAGGGTAAGAACACTTTATGAGGAAACATGGCAGGCATTCCAATCTGACCTCTTCCGCACAGTGGTCATTTACAGTAATGAAGCAATTTCTAATTACCCCGGTAATGAGTTGCTGCCACAGTTTGCATATCTCAGAGCTTTATCTCTTGGAAAGACCATTAATGCCGATACCATGAGAGTTGAGCTTGCACAGTTAATTAAAAACTATCCGAGTTCTTCGGTAGTACCTTATGCCAGCATATTAGTCGGAACCCAACCATCAAATACTGCCACACCTGCAAGTAATCAAGCAACAGCGTCTGTTCCTGCAGATGTTTCCATGTATGCATTTGATGCAGCAGCTACCCATTTCTATGTTTTAATTGTTGATGGAACCAATGTAAATGTTTACGGCACTAAAATCAGAATAAGTGATTTTAACACTAAAAACTATAATCTTAAGAATCTTCAGGTTAATAGTGTTATATTAGACGGTAACCGCCAAATGATTACAGTAAGTTCATTTGCCAACAGCGCTGAAGTCATGAGTTATTATAATCACATAAGTTCAGATGGTTATGTATTTTCAGGAATTCTTGAGGGTACTTATGATCAATTCGTAATATCAGGTACAAACTATCCTGTGTTTTTCAGGGAGAAGAATGTTCCGCCTTATCTGCAATTTTTCAATAAGAATTATTTAAGTAAATAATCAATACATATAGCATGGCTAAAAATAATATACCTGAAGCACCCCCTTCGGCCAATTTAATTCAGTCGGGAACTGTAATTATTGGTGATATTGAATCAAATGGCAACATTCGCATTGATGGTACGCTTAATGGTACAGTTAGCGCCGGAGGTAAAGTGATTCTTGGTTCGACCGGAAGTGTTGAAGGGAAAATAAATTGCGCGAATGCTGATATTGAAGGTTTGGTTAATGGTGTAATTATAGTTAAGGAGCTCTTGTCACTTAAAGCAACAGCTGTTGTTACCGGTGATATATTAGTAAGTAAGCTTTCTATTGAACCTGGAGCAAGATTTACAGGTTCATGCCGAATGGATAGTGTAACTGAAGAGAAAACTTCAGAATACTTGAAAGAGAAAGAATTAGCTTATTAAGCTAAGTATGGCAGAGTAATGTCAGATAGCAAAAATAAAAACCCTATCGATCCCTATGCCCGATATTCAGGCATGGCGGTTCAAATGATTTTAATTATCGCCGGTGGAAGCTATGGAGGATATCGTCTCGATAAATGGCTCAATCTTTCATTTCCGGCTTTCACGGTTTTTCTTTCCCTCGGTTCGGTATCCTTAGCTATCTACTTATTAATTAAAGAGTTTAACACAAATAATAAAGATTGATGAAAACAAATATCCGAAGATTTCAAACTCAATTACTATATTTATCCATTGTGTTGGGAGTTATAGTTAGTCTGCTGATGTTATTTTCTCAGAAGAACATTACACCAACTCTTCCATTTCTGCTTATTTTTCATATTGCTGCTACATTGCTCTCATACCTATTCATATCAAATAGAGTAACAAAAGGCCATAATAAGTTTATAAACGCTTATCTGTCAAACACAACAGTTAAGTTGCTGCTTTACTTGGTTATATTAATGGTTTACTCTCTCAACTACATAAGTGATGCAGTAAATTTCATAATGAGTTTCTTCGTACTATACATCATATTCACAATATTCGAAGTATACCACCTTGTAATTCTTAATAAAAAGAATCCGTTATCTGAATCGAATAACTAATTCGCTTGTTATTAATGATTCATTTTGATCAGGATTTATATCGAATTAAGACCTATATCTTTTTTTGTATTTTTGACAAAATTTAATCGCGATGATCTACATTACACGACATGAGCATTTTAATGCTGCACACCGTCTTTTTCAACCTCAGTTAACTGACGAAGAAAACATGCAGATATTTGGAAAATGTTCAAACCCCAATTGGCATGGGCATAACTACTCTTTGTTTGTTACTATTAAAGGAGAAGTTAACCCCACCACCGGCTTTCTGGTAAACTTGAAGACATTGAGTAAGATCATAAATGAAAAGATAATAGACAAACTCGACCACAAGAATATTAATATCGAGGTTGATTTTATGAATGGGATACTTCCATCAGCGGAAAATATAGCAATTGCAATATGGAAAGAGCTCGAAGGCACGATAATTGATCTTGGAGCACAATTACATTGTATAAAGCTTTATGAAACTGAAAGAAATTTCGTTGAGTATTATGGATAACAAAGAAAAAAAACCGATGCAGAATAAGGATATCAAGGATGGACTCAATGATATGGTTATTGAGAATATGATGGATGACTATGCTTTAGAAGCAGGTTATCACCGTCGCGACTTATACAATAGCAAAACTTTAAATAAGTTAGCCAATCACTACAAGGACATACTGAAACTTATAGGCGAAGACCCTGAACGTGAAGGATTAATTAGAACACCTGAAAGAGTTGCCAAGGCTATGCAGTTTCTTACTCACGGATACGACTTGAATCCTGAGGAGATACTACGCTCAGCAATGTTTCAGGAGGATTACAAACAGATGGTAATTGTTAAGGACATTGAAATATATTCAATGTGCGAACACCACATGATTCCGTTTTTTGGCAAAGCACATGTTGCTTATATCCCTAACGGTTATATAGTTGGATTAAGTAAAATACCACGAGTTGTCGATGCTTTTGCACGCAGACTGCAGGTTCAGGAGAGAATGACAACTCAAATAAAAGAGGCTATAAATAATACTCTTAAACCTCTTGGAGTAGCGGTAGTTATTGAAGCTCAGCATATGTGTATGAGCATGCGGGGCATTCAAAAACAAAACTCTGTAACCACAACGTCTGATTTTACAGGTGCTTTTCTGGTAGATAAAACAAGAGCAGAATTCATTCACTTAATTGGATCACGTTTGCATTAATCAAAAACTCAGCGCAATTTTTGCCTGAAATTAATGGTATCCAAATTCTTATAAAACTAACCTTTTGCAGATGAAACCATTCCTACTAGAGAGGTATTTTGCAAAGCATGAGTTCAATGCTAAATATCTTTTATCAAGTTCTGATTGTGATGGATTCACCCTCGATTACGTCCTCTCATCAGCCAATAAATGGGAACTTGAACTATGGAATAACCTTGCATTAGGCTACACCGAGTCATTAGGCCATCCTCTTTTAAGAGAAGCAATAACACGGCATTATAATACAGTCAATAAAGATGAAGTATTTGTGTTATCTCCGGGCGAAGCCAACTATATTCTTATGCGTTCATGCCTTAAGCCCGGCGATGAGGTGGTATGTATGCGACCTGCTTACCAGTCGCTATATCAAATAGCCAAGACCTTAGGTTGTAATCTCTCATTTTGGGAGCCTGATGAATCGGGATCATTTAATGTTGATGACCTAAGCCGGTTAGTTACAACTAAAACGGCAATGATCATTCTTAACCTGCCACATAATCCTACCGGATATTATCCAACAAAGCCTGAACTGGATAGAATTATAGAGGTTGCTGCAAAACATAACACATTTTTATTCTCCGACGAAATGTATCATAAGCTGGTGCATAACCCTGCTCATCTCCATGATTCATTAGTCGATCTATATGAAAATGCTGTTAGTTTATGGGGTATGGCCAAATCATTCGGTTTAGCAGGGCTTCGAATTGGATGGGTGGTCACCCATAATCAAGAAGTTCTTAAAAAAATGCATGTTATGAAGGACTACCTTACAATATGCAGTAGCGCGCCTTCTGAGATACTTGCAATAATTGCTCTTAACAATAGCGAAAATTTCATTGAAGTAAACCTCCAAAAAATAAGAGCTAATAAAAAGCTGTTCCTGGATTTTGTAAAAACACAAAAGAGCTTAATCCCTGAATACAAAGAACCTATTGCCGGCTCCACTGCCTTTGTAAGATTAAACTTGCCTGAATCTACTTTAAGTTATGCCGATAATCTGGTTGAAAAATCTAGCATTTTGCTAATACCGGCTGAGATGTTTGATTATGGCCATAGTCATGTACGAATAGGGTTCGGAAGGGAAAGCATGTCGCAGGCACTTAAGCTTTGGGAACAGGTTTTGCAAGGCAATAATTGATTGCTCTCAATCAGTAAACATCCTGTCACTTCCATACCTCTCTTTTTTAAGTTTCGAAAAACCATATCTTTGCACCCTTAAATCATAAAACAGAACCAACATGAAGGCGTATGTATTCCCCGGACAAGGTGCTCAGTTCATCGGAATGGGTAAAAACTTGTATGATAGTAATAATGAAGCTCGCGAACTATTTGAAAAGGCAAATGAAATACTTGGATTTAATATAACAAGTATAATGTTTGAAGGAACTGACGAAGACCTTCGTCAAACTAAAGTAACTCAACCTGCAATCTTTCTACACTCTGTTATATTAGCTCACACGATGGGCGAAGGTTTCGTACCTGAAATGGTAGCAGGTCATTCATTAGGTGAATTTTCAGCATTAGTAGCAGCAAAGTCACTCTCATTTGAAGATGGACTGCGTTTAGTTCATGCCAGGGCTATGGCAATGCAAAAAGCATGCGAAGCAAATCCAAGTACTATGGCGGCAATATTAGGACTTGATGATGATAAAGTTGAAGAAGTTCTTGCAACCATTGATGATGTTGTTGTAGCGGCAAATTATAACAGCCCCGGACAGTTAGTAATTTCCGGCTCGATAGAAGGTATAAATAAGGCATGCGAAGCACTAAAAGCTGCAGGTGCAAAAAGGGCATTGCCTTTAAAGGTAGGTGGAGCATTCCACTCCCCCCTTATGGAACCTGCACGTATTGAATTAGCTGAGGCTATCAATAATACTCATTTTAATAAACCTATATGTCCGGTTTATCAAAATGTTACTGCCAATGCAGTTAGTGATGAATCTCTGATCAAAGAAAACCTTATCAAGCAATTAACTGCTCCTGTAAAATGGACACAAACAATTCAAAACATGGTAGCTGATGGAGCTACAATGTTTACCGAAGTTGGTCCGGGTAATGTACTTCAAGGACTTGTTAAAAAGATTGCACCACAAGTTGAAACCTCGAGTGCCGAATAATTAGTTAAAGCGACTTTCAAAAAGAGGCTGTCATTATTTGATAGCCTCTTTTTTATTATAAGCGTATGCATGTTGTAAGCAATTTTCACCAATATGGTGTTATATTTAAAATTGTTGTCATTATGAAATGGATAGGCAGACGAGGAAGTTCAAACATAGATGACCGCCGCAGGATGGGTGGTGGACGAGTAGCAATGGGAGGAGGTATCGGAACAATTGTAGTAATTGCTATTGTTTGGCTTTTGGGTGGCGATCCTTCACAACTACTCAATCAATTTCAAGATTCATCAGTCGAACAGGCTGCACCAACAGCTCAGGAAGATAGTATAGCGCAATTTGTATCAGTGGTACTTGCTGACACCGAAGATGTCTGGGATGCCGTATTTCAGGAGACTGGTCATACCTACCGAAAACCAACAATGGTATTATTCAGGGGTTCAGTCCAATCAGCCTGCGGTTCGGCAAGCTCAGCAAGTGGCCCTTTTTATTGCCCTGAGGATGAAAAGATATATATTGATTTAAGTTTCTGCGATGAACTAAGGCAACGATTTGGCGCTCCGGGTGATTTTGCTATTGCTTATGTTATAGCTCATGAAGTAGGTCATCATGTGCAACATCTGTTAGGGACACTTGGCCAGGTACACAATATGCGAAGCCGAGTAAACGAACGAGAATCAAATAAACTAACGGTAAGATTAGAATTGCAGGCCGACTACTATGCGGGTGTTTGGGCTTATCATGCTCAAAATACCTTAAATATAGTTGAAAAAGGTGATATTGAAGAAGCAATTAATGCCGCATCAGCCGTTGGTGACGACCGTTTGCAAATGCAAACACAAGGTCATATTGTTCCCGATGCTTTTACTCATGGCACTTCAGCACAAAGGATGGAGTGGTTCAAAAAAGGATATCAGTCGGGCAAGATCTCAGGAGGCGATACTTTTGGCCGGGGAGCAGTTTAAAAAAGGGCTAAACAGAATAAAACTACCAATAGCTATTCAGTAAAACTCCAACAAATTTTTCTGTACAATAATCAGCCGTAAGAAGAGGAAAAGAGTCTTATTTTTTCCATTTTCTAAAATCATTGAACTTGCATAAGGGGTATTTTAAACCAAGTTTCAAAACGAGTCAGAATTTATGTTTAAGCGTCCTTTAAGCGTCCTTTAAGCGTCTTTTAAGCGTCTTTTTATCGCTTAAACAACGTTTATACAACGCTTAAAAAACGCTTAATCTTCAATTCAAACACAAAAAAAGCGGCTTATTTTAGTAAGCCGCCTTTAGGTTGGGCAGAAGATATTTTTGTTACAGGAAGTATGTGCAATTAGGAATTACGCAGGCACCTTATCGGTAAATTGCTCACGATCCCAATGACGGTACTTTTTAAATGCTGTAATGAATGCATCATTAAATTCGGTTGAATTCTGGCCAGCATTGTGGTAAACAAAACCCATTTTTGATTGAAGAGCTGAGCTTTCATCCAGATTTATTCCCTTAAGGTTTGAAGCTTTAAATAATTGAACCGCTTCGTTCATACCGCCAATAGTTTTGCAATGCATATATGTTTCATTTATGAAGTGAATAGCATCGCCCTGTTCCTTTAACGTATCTATATGGTTTCCACCTGGAACATAGAGGGCATCCATAAGAACCGATGCCGTTGTTAAATAGCTTTTATCGGCAGTTACTTCATCTGAACCTGAGCTTTTTATTTTTCCTAGGGTTTTAGAAATGATTACAACTTTAGCTCCGTTACTTTCAATGCTTGATTTAAAAGCTGAAAACTGGTTATAATCAAATCCATCAGCAAGTAGTACGCCAACTTTCATACCTTTAATTGAGCCTGATATTAAATTCTCCTGACTAAGGGCGGGTGAAGTATTAACACTCTTCTTTTTTTTAGTTGCAACTGCATCTTTAACACTTTCAACTTTTTCCTGAATCTTATCGGCTATTCCAATAGTTGAAAAGTCAACATTCAACCTTGAAGCAACTTCGCGTGCAAGTTCTTTATCAATATGGATGATGTGTTTGATCATGCGTTCTCTAATGCCTATAATCTCGACCTTGCCTAATTCAAATTCAAAAGCTTCGATAATGTGCTTCTTTTCGGCAGGCGACATGCTGTTCCAGAACAAAGTTGCCTGAGTATAATGATCTTTAAAGCTGCTGCTTCGCTCTCTTATTTTGTGTCCTTCTACTTTCTCTGCATAATGCACATAACCACCTTCATTTTCAGATGCAAGTTTAGGATAACCGTCGCCAACTGAATTAGGGAAATAGTTAGTCTTACCTTTATTAATAGTTTGACGCATATATCCATCACGCTGATTGTTGGAAACATCAGCAATTGGGCGATTAATTGGTATTTCAGTAAAATTAGGACCACCTAATCTGATTAATTGAGTATCGAGATATGAGAACAAACGCCCTTGCAAAAGTGGATCATTGCTCACATCAATACCGGGAACAAGATGTCCTGGGTGGAAAGCTACTTGTTCAGTTTCAGCAAAGAAGTTATCAGGATTCCTATTAAGAGTCATCTTGCCGACTTTTTGCACAGGAACTAATTCTTCGGGCCAGATTTTGGTTGGATCAAGGATATCGAAGTCGAAATCAAACTCTTCACTTTCGTCAATAATTTGAAGCCCTAATTCGAATTCAGGGTAATTACTCATTTCAATTGACTCCCACAAATCACGGCGGTTGAAGTCAGGATCTTTACCTGCAATTTTTTGGGTTTCATCCCATGTTAGTGAGTGAACTCCAGCCAATGGTTTCCAATGAAATTTTACAAAATGCGATTTACCACTATCGTTTATAAGCCTGAAGGTATGTACTCCAAAACCTTCCATCATGCTATAGCTACGTGGTAATGCCCTGTCAGATAATACCCACATTATCATGTGCATAGATTCGGGCATGAGTGAAATAAAATCCCAGAAATTATCATGAGCTGCTGATGCCTGAGGCATTTCATTATGTGGCTCCGGTTTAATTGCATGCACCAGATCGGGGAATTTAATTGCATCCTGTATAAAAAATACAGGCATGTTATTGCCGACAAGATCATAGTTGCCTTCGACGGTATAGAATTTAGTGGCAAACCCTCTAACATCTCTTACAGTATCGGCCGAGCCACGAAAACCAACTACTGTTGAGAATCGCACAAATACTGGTGTTTCGAGCGAAGGATCGGTAAGAAATTTTGCCTTAGTGTACTTTTTTAAAGAACTGTCATATACTTTAAAAACTCCATGAGCAGCTGATCCTCTTGCATGAACTACTCTTTCGGGAATCCTTTCATGGTCGAAATGTGTTAGCTTTTCCCTGAAATGAAAGTCTTCTATAATTGTTGGGCCTCTTTCACCGGCTTTAAGGGAGTCGTCGGTATGATTTATTCTTAACCCTTGATTTGTTGTTAAATAGGATTCAGAATCAGAAGCCTCTTCTTTCTTTCTTGTGTGATCGTCGTTCATCATGGCGATATATGTTTAAACATGTTTATAGATTTTCTTACAGGGAAACAGTAAGAAATTAAACCCCTCTTTCACTTAAAGGTTCAACCTAAAATGTGTTTAAACATGCAAGATGCTGACGTATGATCTATCGAGCTGAGTATTGTTGGTGATAATAATTTTGATATTCACCTGAGGTTACTGAAGTAAGCCATTCCTCATTTTCAAGGTACCAATCTACAGTGCTTTCAAACCCTTCGGTAAACTTAATTTTTGGCTTCCAGCCTATTTCCGATTCAATTTTTGATGCATCAATAGCATAACGCAAATCATGTCCGGCGCGGTCTTTTACGAATGTAATTAACCTGGATGACTCACCAGTTTCACGACCAAGTCTAACATCCATAATATCACAAAGCTTATGGATTAGATCGATGTTTTTCCACTCATTATTGCCACCTATATTATAGGTTTCACCAATTCTTCCTTTATGAAATAAGAGATCAATCGCTTCGGCATGATCTTCCACATAAAGCCAATCGCGCACATTGGCACCTGTACCGTAAACCGGCAAAGGTTTATTGTTCCTGATGTTATTAATAAACAGCGGTATTAGCTTTTCAGGAAATTGATAAGGGCCGTAGTTGTTTGAGCAGTTTGATATTATTGCCGGAAGTCCATATGTATGTATATAAGCTCTTACCAGATGATCACTGCTTGCCTTGCTTGCTGAATATGGACTTTTAGGATCATAGGGGGTATATTCAGTAAATTTACCCTCTTCACCTAATGATCCGTATACCTCGTCGGTAGAAATATGATAAAACCTCTTTCCTTCGCATCTATTCTTCCAATTAGATAAAGCAACATTCAACAGGTTAACTGTTCCTACGATGTTTGTCATAATAAACTCCATAGGATTTGAAATTGATCTATCGACATGCGATTCAGCTGCGAGATGAATAACCCCATCAAATGACCACTTATTGAAGAGCTTTTCAAGAAATGGCGCATCTGTTATATCTCCTTTTACAAAAGAGTAGTTTTCGGAAAACTCTATATCCTTGAGGTTAGCAAGATTACCGGCATAGGTTAGCTTATCGAGGTTAATGATATGATACTGTTTGTATTTTGTAACAAAGTGCCTTACAACATGCGAGCCAATAAAGCCGGCTCCACCGGTTATCAATATATTTTTCATCTAAACTTACGTTTTATTGCTTTCATTATCAGCAAGTGAAAGTTCCCATTTCCAGGCTGATTGCATCATATCATCAATATCTCTTTTGGCTTTCCAGCCTAAGACTGCATTAGCGAAAGATGTGTCAGCCCAAACTTTTTCAATATCACCAGGGCGTCTGCCTACAATTTCATAGTTGAGCTTTGTGTTTGAAACTTTCTCGAATGACTTTATCACTTCGAGTACGCTAAACCCGTTTCCAGTACCTAAGTTAAAAACTTCGTAATCTGACTCAGATTTATTATTAAGCATTCGGTCAACCGCTACAACATGAGCCTGCGCGAGGTCAACAACATGAATATAATCTCTTATTGCTGTGCCATCTGGAGTGCTGTAGTCCGAACCAAACACTTTAAGTTTCTCGCGTTTACCTATTGCCGTCTGAGTTATAAAAGGCACAAGATTATTAGGAACTCCAATTGGAAGTTCACCTATTAAAGCAGTATCATGTGCTCCAATAGGATTAAAATACCTTAAGGAGATGCTCTTGAGATTGTGAGCCTTTATTACGAATTTAATAATCTCCTCGGCCATCTGCTTTGTGTTTCCGTATGGCGACCAGGCCTCTTTCAACGGACTTGTCTCCTTAACAGGCAGTTCATCAGGCTGTCCGTAAACTGTACATGATGACGAGAACACCAGATTTTCGATCCGGTGTTCTTTCATTCCTTCAAGAATATTGAGTAGTGAATCGAGATTATTCTTATAATACATAAGAGGCTTCTCCATCGATTCACCAACAGCCTTGTAAGCTGCGAAATGTATTATTCCTTTAATATCAGAGTTGTTACGGAAAAACTCCGCTGTCATCTCTGAATTAGCCAGATCTATTTTATGAAAATCAGGTTTAATACCTGTTATCTCATGGATTCTGTCAACTACGTAGTCATACGAATTCGAAAGGTTATCAGCAATTACAACATCGTAACCTTTGTTCTGCAACTCTACTACTGTATGAGACCCAATATAACCGGTGCCTCCTGTTACTAATATCTTCATTTATACTTTCTTTTGGTTATCAAACAAGTTTTGATACTTTACCATCCAATAGCTGATATTTTTCATGACTCTCAGGGCATACAGCCTCACCGTTGTCGTTAAAATCAAGTCGGTGCCCATATTCACTCATCCATCCTATTTGTCGAGCCGGATTGCCAACAACAAGAGCATAAGGCTTAATTTCCTTTGTAACGACTGCTCCTGCTCCAATGAATGCATATTCTCCAATATCATGACCGCAAACTATGGTTGCATTAGCTCCTATTGAAGCACCTTTGCGAACTACGGTCGTGCTGTAACTACCTCGTCGGTTCACTGCACTCCTTGGGTTTACAACATTAGTAAATACCATCGAAGGACCTAAAAATACATCGTCTTCACAAATAACACCTGTGTAAATTGATACGTTGTTCTGAATTTTTACATTCTTGCCAAGAACAACTCCCGGCGAAACAACAACATTTTGTCCGATGTTGCAATTGTCGCCAATTATACAGCCCTCCATAATGTGACTAAAGTGCCATATTTTAACACCTTTGCCAATCACAGAACCTTCATCAATTACTGCTGTTTCATGAGCATAATAATCTTTTTTTAACTCCTCCATTTATCAGCCTTTGATAAAATAATACTATAATAACCAAATAAAAAGATAATCGTTTTGAGTTTTGATGGTCAGCATCATGCAAAGTTGATTCAAACCGTAAACCTTTACTTGTTTACGAATTCCAGGAAATTCTCAGTAATAAACTGCAATTGTTCCTCATCAAGCTCTGTATGCATAGGTAATGAAATAACACTCTTACATAATGCTTCTGTAACAGGGAAATCACCTTCCTTATAGCGAGGATCGATATATGCCTTCTGCATGTGTAGAGGCACCGGATAATAGATCATTGCAGGAACATTATGTTGCGCCATGTGGTCGGCCAGAGCATTACGGTCTATTCCTGAAGTAACAAGGGTATACTGATGAAATACATGCGTTGATCTGTTTGATCTTACCGGAGTTTGTAATCTTGGATTATTAGCAAATGCCTTATCATAATAATCAGCAGCCTTTCTTCTTGCATCATTATACTCATCCAGTCGAGAAAGCTTAACATTTAAGATAGCAGCCTGAATGCTATCTAACCTGCTGTTAACTCCGATATAATCATGGTAGTATCTAACTGTCATACCATGGTTAACCATTATCCTTAATTGTTTTGCAAGTTCATCGTCATTAGTGAAAATAGCACCACCATCACCATAACATCCTAAATTCTTACTTGGGAAGAAGGAAGTACAACCAACATGGCCTATACTACCTGATTTTTTACGAGAACCATCTTTGAAAATATAATCAGCACCAATCGATTGACAAGCATCTTCAATTACGTAAAGATCATGTTTTTTAGCAATTTCAAGAATTGCCTCCATATCAGCACATTGACCGAAAAGATGAACAGGAACAATAGCTTTTGTCTTTGGCGTTATTGCTCTTTTTATGGCTTCCGGGTCAATGTTAAAAGTATCGGGTAGCACATCAACAACTACCGGAGTCAATCCTAACAAGGCAATAACTTCAGCAGTTGCTATAAAAGTGAATGAAGTAGTGATAACTTCATCACCAGGTTTAAGGTCGAGTGCCATCATTGAAACCTGAAGTGCATCAGTACCATTAGCGCAAGGTATTACATGCTTAACACCAAGATACTTTTCGAGGTTTTCCTGAAAAGTCTTTACTGCCGGACCATTAATAAAAGCTGTTGAATCTATAACATTAGCAATTGATTCATCAATTTCCTGCTTGATTTTCAAGTATTGGCCTTTAAGATCGACCATTGATATTTTATTCATTGGAAGGATTTGTTGATTAGGTTTACGACTGTTTATTTTTGTTAACTGCAAGCAGCAAATATACAACTATTGATGTGTTTCGTAAAATGCAACATTATAACATAAAATTCCATGTTATATTACGTTAATGTTTACTTTTGTCTTAATTATTAACTCCAACACACTGATGTTTAAGAAAATTAAATCCTATACTTTTCTTTCCCTGATAATTTTAGCCTTACTCAATTCAATTGGCACTTCTCAAGTCTTTGGCCAGCAGAGTGTAAAAGATTCCACTATTTCTATGCACCTTATAATGGGTCAGGCTGCTTACCAGTTTCCCGGAGGTGATTTGGCAAAACGTTTTGGAAGTAATGCAATGGTGGGTGCCGGTTATATTTATAAATCTTCAGGTAACTGGTTCTTTGGTGCTGAAGCTGGTTATTTATTTGGCAATCAGGTAAAAAACGAAAGTAATATACTTTCTAATATTGAAACTTCAGATGGTAATTTAATTGACACCGAAGGCATATACGCCAATTATCGTTTTAACCAAAGCGGCTTTTTATTTCTCGGCAAGTTCGGCAAAGTCATGTCCATCAAGAAACCAAATAAAAACTCGGGCTTAATGCTGGGAATTGGCGCCGGCATGTTGCAACATAAAATATTCATTGAACATAGAGACCAAACAGCACCACAAATATCAGGTGACTATGTTAAAGGTTATGATGAATTAAAAAGAGGGCCTGCAGTAAATATTTCAGCAGGATATCTTTTCCTGGGCAATAAAAGAATTGTAAACTTTTATACAGGAATAGATTACACAATTGCTTTTACTGAGAATGTGCGACCATACTCATTTAATCAGATGAAGTATAATACAGATAGTTATACTGACAATTTGTTTTCAATTAAAATCGGCTGGATAATTCCAATTTATAAACGTGCTCCTAAAGAGTTCTATTTTTATTAAAGATTATAAGCGGGTAACTATCAGATGAGACAGTTATACAGCATATCGGTAAGCTTATATAACATATTTCTTAGGCTAGTCTCCTTTTTTAATCAAAAAGCCAGAGATTGGTTTTATGGTCGTCGGGAAATATTTACTAAGCTGAGCGATGTATTTACCCCACATCACGCGGGAGAACAGCCGGCTCCAATAATATGGATACACTGTGCTTCATTGGGTGAGTATGAACAGGGGCGCCCTATTATTCAGGATATAAAAAAGAAATTTCCCGGCTTTATTATCTTACTTACGTTCTTCTCTCCATCAGGCTATAATAATAAAGCTAATAGTTCGGAAGCTGACTATGTTTTTTATCTTCCAATTGATTCATTGAAAAATGCGCGAAGATTTATAAAGATTGTATCTCCATCGCTAGCCATATTTGTAAAATACGAATTCTGGTATAATTACCTTAATGAGCTTTTTAAGAACAAAATACCTGTTTATACAGTTTCGGCTATATTCAGGCCCGATCAGCATTTCTTTAAATGGTACGGAGGTTGGTTTCGTACACATCTGCGTAAGATTAACCGGATATTTGTTCAGGATAGTGAATCGGCCGAGTTGCTTAACATGATTGATATAAATAATGTTACAGTAAGCGGTGATACACGATTCGATAGAGTTTCGACTATAGCTGACGGAGAGTTCAACCTGCATGAGATTTCAGACTTTACTAAAGATATTCCTACAATTGTTGCCGGAAGCACATGGCCTCCAGATGAGGAGCTCTTATCAAAACTTTATGAGAAGTTAAAGGGTAGAATCAGAATAATTATTGCACCACATGAGGTGAACAGCCATCACATTAATGAACTCAAAAACAGATTTAAAGGATCGGTTGTATTGTATAGTGAATTTAATGATAATTCTAAAGTGGGAAAGGATATTCTCATTATTGATAGCATTGGACTTCTCTCTAAATTATATCATTATGCTACAATCACTTATGTAGGTGGCGGATTTGGAGTTGGAATACATAACACTCTTGAGGCCGCAGTTTATGGAAAGCCTGTACTTTTTGGACCTAACTACAGGAAATTTAAAGAAGCTAATGAATTGGTCCATTTTTCCGGTGCTGTCCCAATAACAAGTGCTTCAGAACTTATTGATACAGTTAGCTCTTTTCTCGACTCGCCCGAAAAGTTGATGTCCTATTCAGATGCTGCAGGGAATTACGTTAAGGAACGCAAAGGAGCAACTGAATTGGTTATGAAAGAAATTGAAAACTACATAAGTGAAGTCATCTCTTCCTAATACAGTCCATTATTCATTAAATATTAACCGCTTGCGGTTTGTTGGATCATCAATCTCAAAGATCACAATAGCTAATCCTTTTCCGTCATAAGCTGCAGAAAAACAATGTGTTTCATTGATCTTCTGATACCAGTTACCAGTTAAAGTGGGTGATTCATGCACATGTCCATGTAATGTAATGTATGGATTGCTTGACTCAATAAAGTTTCTAATTGCTTTGCTTCCGATACTAATACCACCCTGTATTTGATCAAGAAAGGTGTTATAAGGAGGTGAATGCATTATAAACAGAGACTTGTTGAGTGCCTCTGATTCAGAAAAAAGCTTCAGATCCTGAGCAATGGTGTTATTCTCTTTAACCTGATCAATAGGCAAACTTCTTACCCCATCCTCAGGCCTTATACATCCCGGGTTTATTGTGTCATCAATATCATACTTTTCCCAATCTTTTAATCTGAAAGGTGTAGGTGGAACATACGGATATCCAAATATTCTATAAGGACCAAACCTCACTTTGTCGTTCTCCAGATATTTCCAAAGCTCAAGCTCAACACCTCTAAGGAAACCAGGTATATCACTCCTGTGATCGTCATTTCCGGCAATAAGAAACACATCGGAATAATTACACCCTAACTGTTTTTGAACACTTCTGAAAAGAGGAATTAAGAAATCTTCGATAAAATTGTTCACCTTTGGATTCTCAGTTATCTCAGAAACTTTGCTGTGTGGAAGCAAGTCACCACCAAGGAATAAAAATGATGGTCTGTTTTTCAACAACTGTGCAGCTAGCAGTTCGTACTTCTTTTTGTTTCCGTGTAAATCTGAAACAAAGTAACATGTTGTCATATCGTAAAGATTGTGGCTAAAACTTAGGTGCTAAAATAGCAAAATCTTATCTTTGCGTTAAATAAACAGACAAATGAACAAAGTGTCGGAATTTGAAGAAAAACCCATTATCGGAATCTCGACCGGTGATGTAAATGGAATTGGTTATGAGATTATACTTAAAGCATTAGCTGATAACCGAATCTATGAAATGTTTACTCCAGTTATTTATGGCTTAGCTAAAATTGCCTCATATTATAAAAAGCATTTAAACATTAGCGATTTTAACTTCAATTCGATAAAGCGAATTGAAAATATCAGTCATAAGAAGGTAAACCTGATTAACTTACATGATAATGAAGTCCGCATTGAAGTTGGAAAATCTACTTCAGTATCGGGCGAACAAGCATATCTTTCGCTTGAAGCTGCTACCAATGATTTGAAAAAAGGGCTTATACATGCCATGGTTACTGGCCCAATAAACAAGAAGAATATACAGTCTGATAATTTTCACTTTCCGGGTCATACTGAATATCTGGCTGATAAGTTTAATTCAACAAACCAGTTGATGCTCATGGTAAGCAATAGTTTAAGGATAGGTGTGATTACAGGGCATATCCCTGTAAATGAAATATCTCACTCCTTGACTGTAGAACTTATTATGAAAAAAATTGAGGTTCTGCACAATTCTCTTCTTGTAGATTTTGGTATTAGAGCGCCTCGTATTGCATTACTTGGCTTAAACCCCCATGCCAGCGATGATGGACTTTTAGGTAACGAGGAAAAGGAAATCATTATACCTGCAATTGAAAAAGCAAAAGAAGCCGGCTATCTTGCCTTTGGTCCATATCCTGCTGATGGTTTCTTTGGCTCTTCTACATATCAAAAATTCGATGGTGTTCTTGCAATGTACCACGATCAGGGTATGTTGCCTTTCAAGACCCTCTCATTCGAATCGGGAGTAAATTTCACTGCCGGATTACCAGTTATCAGAACTTCACCGGCACATGGTACTGCATTTGAAATAGCCGGAAAAGACATGGCATCGCCCGATTCTTTCCGTGCAGCAATTTTTCTTGCATGTGATATCTACAAGCATCGTAAAGAGTATGCTGAAATTTCGGCAAACCCGCTTAAGCCTACAAAACACGAGGCTGAGAATTAAGACATAAGGATGAATACAATAAGCTAATAATTAAACCTTTGGCAGTTGGAATATAACATTCGTAAAGTTGCTGATATAATATCAGGTAAATTGAAACTCAATTATCCTGATTCAGTTATTAGTGAATTAGTAACCGATAGCCGAAAGCTTAACATTCCGCTAACTTCACTCTTTTTTGCATTATCTACATCAAGAAATGATGGACATAAATTTATCAGCGAGTTAATAAATAAGGGTGTTAGGAATTTCTGCGTGACTAATATTCCCGTTGGACTTGAAAATAGTGCCAATTTCATAGTAGTTTCTGACACACTATTAGCTCTACAGCAACTTACATCATACCATCGAGGACTTTTTAATATTCCGGTTATTGGCATTACCGGAAGCAATGGAAAGACAATTGTAAAAGAGTGGCTGTGGCAGCTTCTGCTTCATGAAAAAACGATTATAAGAAGCCCCCAAAGTTTTAATTCGCAGATAGGGGTTCCATTGTCTGTTTGGCAGATTAATCATCTTCATAATCTGGCAATTTTTGAAGCTGGAATCTCTGAACCCGGCGAAATGGAAAAATTGCAATTGATCATTAAACCTAACATTGGTATAATTACAAATATTGGCCATGCTCATGATCAATTCTTTACAAATCAGGACCAGAAGACTGCTGAGAAGCTAAAGCTTTTCAAGGAGACTGACTTACTTATTTATAATCGTGATTCTGAAATAATAACACGAAATATTTCCTTGCTTCAGGGGAAAGGTCAGATTACAGTTAAGAGACTATTTACTTGGGGGTATCACATTGATTCATCAGTCAGAATAAAAAGTATCGAGAGATCAAGAAAGAACTCAATAATTGAAGTCATCTTTGATCAAAAGTATTATTCAATAGTTATTCCATTTACTGATGATGCCTCTATCGAAAATGCAATGCATTGCTTATCAATGATGCTTGTTTTTGGCTATGGGCAAGAGGTGATAAACACACGTATGCAGGAGCTTCATGCTCTGGCAATGCGACTTGAACTTAAAGAAGGAATAAATAACTGTGTTATTATTAATGACACTTACAGTTCGGACCCTGACTCATTAACCAATGCTCTTAACTTCCTTGTGCAACAAACAAGTCATGAAAAAAAGACGGTTATTCTGAGCGACATGCTTCAGAGTTCAGAAGATGAGAATGAGCTTTATTTTGCAATATCCAATTTGTTAATTGCAAAAGGCGTAACCCGTTTAATCGGAATTGGTGATACTATTTCGAAGTACACTACATTATTTCCAATGGATAAGAAGTTCTTCTCCACAACTGAATCATTCATTTCTGAGATCAAGAACATTGAATTCAATAATGAAAGCATACTGATTAAAGGTGCTCGATTATTCAGGTTCGAGAGAATAAATGAAATACTGCAACAGAAATTTCATGAAACGGTGCTTGAAATTGATCTCAATGCACTGATTCATAATCTTAATTACTTTAGATCGCAGCTAAACCATGGAACAAAAATAATGGCAATGGTGAAAGCATTCTCATATGGAAGCGGAAGCTTTGAGATTGCCAATGCACTACAGTTCCACCATGTAGATTATCTCGCGGTAGCATACGCTGATGAAGGTATTGAACTCAGAAAAGCAGGTATATCATTACCAATAATGGTCATGAATCCTGAAATAAGCGCTATTGATTCTATCATAAAATTCAACCTTGAACCTGAGATTTACAATTTTAAGACTCTTAGTCAATTCATTAAGGTTTTCCGCTCCTACTTTACAAGCGATGACAAAGTAACCAACATTCACATAAAGCTTGATACCGGCATGCATCGTCTTGGCTTTGACGAAGATGAGATTGATCAGCTTGCAGAGGTTATACAAGAGAATAGATTTATCAGTGTTGCTTCTGCTTTTTCACATCTTGCAGCAAGCGACAGAGATGATCTTGCGCAGTTTACTCTAGAGCAGATAGCGAAATTTGAAAGAATGACGGAACGCTTAAGCAGGAAGTTAGGATATACTTTTATGCGTCATATACTCAACTCAGCAGGAATCATTCGCTATAAATCTGCACAGTTTGACATGGTACGGCTCGGCATTTCACTATATGGCATATCATCCATTCAGTCGGTTCAGGAGAAGCTGGAGCCTGTTAGCAGCTTAAAGACAGTTATTTCCCAAATAAAGAAAGTAAAAACTGGCGATTCGGTAGGTTATAACTGTGCATGGACAGCTAAAGTTGATAGCACTATTGCCATTGTGCCTGTTGGTTATGCCGATGGATTAAACCGTAAACTTAGCAATGGTGTAGGGAATATGATTTTAAAGAGCCAATTGGTTCCTATAATAGGTAATATCAATATGGATATGACAGCACTTGATATAACAGGGATAAGTGCCGAAGAAGGTGATGAAGTAATTGTTTTTGGAAGAGAGAACCCAATTGATCGCCTTGCAGAAAGCATAAACACTATACCTTATGAGATACTTACAAGTATCTCCCGACGCGTAAAGCGAGTATACTTCCAGGAATAAGAGACTTCTATTCTTTACAAAAGTTATACAGTTTTAAGAACCTCATCAATTGCATTGAGTTCATCGCTGCTAAAATCTATGTTTTCCAGAGATTTCAAATTATCATCAATTTGGGTAATACTACTTGCCCCAACCAGAACTGAAGTGATACGCTTATCTCTGAGAACCCATGAAAGAGCCAATTGAGCGAGTGTTTGATTCCTTTCTTGAGCAATTAAATTTAGCTTTCTAACTTTTGTAAGTTTTTCTGGAGTAATGCTCTCAGGTTTAAGGAAATGAGCTTTTGAAGCTCTTGAACCCACAGGAATTCCCTCAAGATACCGGTCCGTCAATAATCCCTGCGCCAATGGTGAGTATACTATACACCCGATACCTCTCTGCTCAAGGATATCAAGCAACCCATTTTCAATCCACCGCTCAAACATCGAATATTTCGGTTGATGAATAAGGCATTGCACTCCATTCTTATTTAATATTTCAACAGCTACAGATGTCTGCTCTGGATTATAATTAGAAAGTCCAACATAAATAGCCTTACCCTGTCTGACTATATCAATCAGTGCTGACATGGTTTCTTCGACAGGAGTATTTGGATCAGGCCTATGGGAGTAGAATATATCAACATACTCAATGTTCATTCTCTTTAAGCTCTGATCGAGACTTGAAATAAGATATTTTCTTGATCCACCATCACCATAAGGCCCAGGCCACATCATAAAGCCGGCTTTAGTTGAAATAACCAACTCATCGCGATGATTTCTTAAGTCTGAAGCTAAAATCCTGCCAAAGGTACTTTCAGCACTACCTTCAGGTGGGCCATAATTATTAGCAAGGTCAAAGTGAGTAATACCCTTGTCAAAAGCGTGCCATATCATCTTGCGGCTACTCTCGTACACATCATTTCCTCCGAAATTATGCCACAAACCTAAAGATACTTTTGGAAGGTAAAGTCCACTCTTACCACACTTACTGTAATTCATTGTTTTATACCTGTCGCCGGAAGGAGTATAACTCATAAAATAAAATGTTTAAGTAGTTGTTGGAATAAAATAAATTGGCTATCGCTATAACAAACATAATTACCCAAAGTTCCAACCCAGAATTTCCTTATTGCGAAACAGACTTTTTCCTGAATAAACTAATAACGGCTGAAGCGTCTTGCTTTATTAGCGAAAGATTCACAGGCTTAACAATCCAGAATAACATTCCAATAATTCCTCCCCAAAAGAAGAAAGCTATAAACTGTAGAATTGAAAAGACAATTGCAGTTTCAGGACCTATAGAATAAAACGATAGTAAGAAAACTAAACTAACTTCTCTGGTTCCAAATCCGGCTATGGTTATTGGGATTAAAGTTACAAGACTCATTAAACTAAGAATAAAACCGATATCAATAAGTGAAATTCTATGTCCGATAGAGATGAGAATTAGCCAGTTAGCAAAGTAAAACACGCCATAGGCAAGAAAGGTGAGCAGCCATGGCCCAACCATTCTCAAATCCATCATTTTGTTCCATGAATCCCGTAAAAACAGTATGACTGTTTTCTGATTATGTACTCTTTCGAGTGCGAGGCTTAGAATATACCAGGTAAAAAAAAGTGCTGCGGCAGTTATAATAAGATAAACCGCTTCATTATAATCGCCTAGCACTCTATAAAAGATCATTAAACCCGATATTCCAAACCAGAATAGCATTGTGAAATCAAAGATTCTGTCAATAACTATCGTCTTAAAAGAGTGAAAAAAATCTATATCTCTTTCACTTCTTAAATAATATAACCTTGAAATCTCTCCTAGACGACCCGGCGTGATAAGTCCGATTGTAAAAGAAGCCATATATGCTGTAAAAGCTGAGTAGAAAGGATAATTACAGTTTTCATTTTTAAGGAGAAGATTCCACCTTATACTCTTAAGCCACAATACAATAATTACACCACCCAGCGAGAATAAGAACCATGTTATATTAAGGTTGGAAATAACTTCAGTGAATTTACTCAAGTCCCAGTCAATGCGGCTAATTAAGAAAGAGATTATAAGCGCACTTCCTGCAATCTTTATTATAAGCGACTGTACTTGTTTTTTCATTAATTAAGATTTTCACGTTTAATTTTGAAAGTTGCTTTCTTCCATATTTTTCTAGAACTTTCAAAAATCTTACCTACCTGCTTTGGAGGAACCTTCTCAATAATCCACCTTGCAGGAGCTGTACTCAATAATAAAAATAGAGCATCGATAGCAAATTCCATGAAATAACGGCTTAATGGAAAGCCTTTAAGCTCATAACCAAAATCAGGATTCTTAAATCCAAGCAACTTTCTGAATCGGAATCTTATAAATGTACCTCTTTTTTTTAGATCATATCCATGAGAATGCATGGTTATTGCTTCATCAACACTAATTGGTATTAGCTCTAAGAGGTTATCCTTTTTCATAGATTCAATTATTGACTGAGCCGCAGGAGTTCTCGCAATTAATATTGAAAAACCTTTCCCCCTTTCTTCATAAACAGGTGACCATGCATCACCACCCGACAGATCAGTAAACTCATTACTAAGATCAGTGCAAAGCAATGAATTGAACATTATATGGAAAGGTATTAAGTAATTAGCATGAAACTTAGGCAGTTCAACAATTTTTCCATCGTTCATCTCAATACGCATATTTCCCGGCCATTCTCCATGCCTGAAGTATAATTTGCTTATATTCTTATACTCTCTTATGCCATATGATTTCAAAAAACTCTTTATAGAGCTAAAATGCAATGTATTGCCATAAAAAGGCCCAAAAATGTATTTTATATTCTCAACAGCAGGATCATTTACCGCCTGCAGTTTCCTTATGCTTTGAACTTGTGAGGGTAATCCTACGTAAGCAAGATTCCCTTTAAATGCTTCTATTTCAGGCAGTATCTCGTTAACAGATGTAATAATGTATTTACTTTGTGCAGCCGATAGTATTTCCTCACGTGTGGTTGCAATAAAGGGTTGAGTTAACCAAGGAGTGTCTTTGGACATACCTGTTACAACTGCTCCATCAATTTTTCCTGATTCGAGAAGATATATTAATACAGCTGAAATAATGCCACCACTTGCACCTGCCCTTCTTATTATTTCATCTTTGCTATATGCAATATGTACTGATAATAAAGAGCCTGTGTAAGGATGAAACTGCTGAGAATTGGGGTAGAACAATTTATTGTATTTTTTAAAGTCAAAGGATTTACCTGCACATGCATTTGTTATCCTTTGTAATTCATTTTCTGTTAACTTTCCAATAATTGCAGGTCTATAATCTCCTTCACGATCTGTAAAGATAATTTTGCCATCCGATAAACCTACGCAACTGCCACAACGATTGCATAGATGGGAATTCATTATTTTAGTTAATAATTCAACGCTTTCCACAGACATAAAATTGGCGAATTCCTAATTCAGAAATAAATGTACCCTGAAATTTTTCAATAATTCTCTCTGCTCCTTTCTGCATAAACGAAGGTCCTACGGGAAATAGAACAGTACCTTTATGCACTTTAACCATCCATCCTGTCTCTTTCAGAAGAAGCTTGACTTCCTTTGATGGTAAAAAACGATGAGGTCCTTCACCATGCCCACCAAACAAAAATGTAAAAATTTTGTATGGGATTTCACTTGTTGCAGGCGGACAACTTAAAACCATTACAGCATTATCAATTGAAACCCTATGAAGTTCACGTAGAAATATTACAGGATCTTCTACATGCTCTAATGTTTCGAGAGTAAGCACCCTGTCGAATAAGCTATCCTCAAATGGCAGATTACTGTAACTGTCAATTTTAATTTGATTAACATGAGGCCTTAGAGATTTAGCAACATTAATCAAACCTTGAGAAATTTCAGCATTAATCACATGACTGCTTTGGTTTTCTCTCTTTATATAATCATCAGCTTCACAATCACGCGATGAAATATTTAATACTCTGCAATCATTAAATAGATCCAGATGCTTAATCGCTTCTTTAAAGCGCTGATCGTGAGCATCCTTCACCTTATTATTCTCCTTCACATATATTGAAGATACACTATCCCAATGCTTTTCAACTTCAAGGTCACTCCACCGGTTTTTCTTGAAATTATTGGTTTTCATCCTTTTTTTCTGTTGAGTAAGGCTATTTGATCAGCCAGTAATCCAAAGAAGAATAAGAACATTCCGAGTGTCAATAGTACGATCGAAATATTTGGGATGCGGTAAAAAATCATATACCCTGTTATGGCAAAAAATATGCCCATTAATACGAAGAATAGACTTCCGGGGAAAAAAACCTTTAACGGGTTGAATAGCATTACTATTCTAAAAAGAAGTAGAAATGTTTTGGTACCATCTTTAAAGAATTTGACACTACTATTTCTTCCTACTCTTTCGGAAACATATGTAGGAAATGTTGCTATTGTATAACCTTCCTTAAGAAATGCCAATGTAGATGTTGTTGAAAAGGAGAATCCATTAGGCATTATATGTAGAAGATTTTTAATAAGATCGCGGTGAAATCCCCTAAGTCCGGAATTAAAATCAGGCAATTTTTGTTCAACAAGGAATTCACCTGTTTTCCTTATTACCCACTTACCACCTTTTCTGTTTGACACCTGGAATGATTCACTGTTTCTTTCACCAATAACCATTTCGGCATCATCAAGTAATGAGCAAATAGTTTCGAGGCACATAGGATCATGCTGGCCATCTGAATCAAGCATCATAACCTTGTCGTAATTTGCTCTTCTAATACCGGTTTTAAGTGAAGCACCATATCCTTTGTTAACACCATGTTTAACTAGTTTAACCGGATACTTTGATACAATTGAGGCTGTATTATCTGTTGATCCATCATCAACCACTATAACCTCATACTTATCAGTTAACCCTGCTTTCACCATTCTATCAAGCAATGGACCAATGCCTGTTTCCTCGTTGAAAGCCGGAATTATAACACTTGCTTCCTTGTTCATTATCCTTTATATTGACTTGAAATCAAATTACTGATTTCAGTTAATCTCTCCTGTGAAATTTTAAGTTTATCTTTCTTAAAATCAATATCATAAATGCTGTTTATAGGAACCAGATGAATGTGAGCATGAGCCACTTCCAATCCTATAACTGCCACACCTATTTTCATGCAGGGTATAACTGCTTTTATCGCATGCGCAACTTTCTTTGCAAACAAAAACAAGTTAGCGTAATACTCATCTTCGATGTCAAAAATATAGTCAATTTCTTTTTTGGGTATCACTAAGGTATGCCCTTCAGATAATGGATTGATATCCAAAAAAGCAAGAAACTCTTCTGTTTCAGCGACTTTATATGCGGGTATATCTCCGTCAATGATCTTTGAAAAAATAGTGCTCATAACTCTTAAAATTTAACGTACTATATCAACTATCTCAAGTGTGATTATACCTGCAGGTACTTTTATATCTACCTGCTGACCTATTGATTTACCTAATAAACCCTGAGCGATAGGTGAACTAACAGAAATACGCCCTGATTTCAGATCTGCCTCGTTTTCGGGAACAAGGGTGTAAGTCATTTCAGCTTTATTTTTTAAATTACGGACCTTTACTGTTGATAGTATAAGCACTTTGGAACTATCCATCTTGCTCTCATCAATAACTTTAGCGCTTCTGATTGTTTCCTGAAGCTTAGATATTTTGAGTTCGAGCATGCCTTGTGCATTCTTTGCAGCATCATACTCTGCGTTTTCAGATAAGTCTCCTTTGTCTCTGGCTTCAGCTATTTGCTGTGAGATTGCAGGTCTTTCAACGTTAATAAGCTGATCTAACTCCGCTTTGAGTTTATTTAAACCTTCTTGAGTGAAATACATAAAAACATTGTGTTAAGCTCTTTAATAATAAGAGAAAAGACCCTTTTAACAAGGGTCCTTTCCATTTTATAACAGGCAACAGCCTGAATTATTATACTTATAAGTTTATTCTGGCACCGATACTGTGAGTTCCACTGAATGGATCAGAATCACGATATGAATAATCTATAGCGAGAGTAGATCCTTTTTCTTTGTTAATTGGAACAGAAACAGTAAAACCTGCACTTGGTCCGGTATAAGCAGTTGTACGATCAGTTTTGCTGGTAATACCATCTTCATAAGTGTAACCACCTCTAAGCATGAGATAAGATTTTAATTCATACTCAGCACCAACAGCAAACTGGTCATTAGTAAATGAGTTGGAGATAAAGTTTCCGGCTATTGTCAATCTGTGCATTTCACCCATCAGGAAATCATAAGAAGCACCCATCGCAAGCTGGGTAGGTAATTCAAATGCCTGTGAACGTTGTTCAAGTGTGAAATAACTTTCCTGACCCGGTATTAAACTACGAATTGAAAGTCCGTCGCCACTAAATGACATAGTAGGACCAACATTACGCAATGTTATACCGAAGCGCACATTTTCCTGAGGACCTGTTACATATTGAATACCGGCATCAATAGCTACACCTTGAGCACTAACGTCTGAAATAACTTCTGATAGAATCTTGATATTAATACCACCATATATCGAGCTTGAGAAAGCCTTAGCGTATGAGATATTAATATTCATGTAGCTTGGAGTAAAATTACCTATACCACCATCAGGTAATAATTCGGTAGTAATAGGAATATCGCCAAAATTCATTGACATAACAGCAAGACCAAGTACTCCTGATTCTCCAACTTTCTGAGTTAATCCAAAGGCGCTAATATTAATTTCGCTTCCTTTTAACCATTGTGTTTGAGAGAAGATAAGTTCAGTTGCTTTTGTGTGAGCTGTTCCGGCTACGTTTCCATATAAACCTTCCAATCCACGAACGTGAGCGATATTAGCACCTCCCCAACCTGAACTTCTTGACCAGGGATTAATCAGTAATTCTGATGCTCCTGCCTGACCGGTTCTATCCTTATTACCGGCCTTCAATTGATTAAATGGAACTAAGAGTGATCCAATCATCAAAGTGGCAATTATGTATTTAGAAATCTTGTTCATAATCAATAATTTGTTGTGTTGTTTTTCCATATTCATTACCACTAAGTATTAGAAGGCGTTAAGGTCAATAGGACGTAATGATCCAAACCATTTAACTATCTTTTCGCCAACACCATCAGCTTTGACATGAATAATATATACGCCACCTGCAATTGGTATACCAGCATGGTTCTTTAAGTCCCATTCAATTGCAGTACCTGGTTCATCTTTAGTAAACTGTCTGATGACTGAACCGTTTGTTGAGTATATAGTAACTGTACATTTCCTTGGTAGATTTGTTATCTTAACCCTGTTATCCAACTGATTAGTTTCATAATCTGAATATGCTTTATATGGGTTAGGAACAACTGTTATCAGATCAAGATCACTCTTAGCCTTCTGGATATTGTTACTGGTTGTAGCAACATTCTTAGTACTGAAACTATACATTGGGAAATTCCTGTTCTCGGTATCAGTTACTAATGATGGATTCGAAAGATGTGTAGAACTATAATACCTCATATAAGGTTTAGAAATTCTGATTTTAACCTTAATTTCATTTGATAACCATGGTACTTCAGGGCTTGATATTGGAATACTAGTATACATAGCACCAGAGTAAGCTATAATTCTGTATTGACCACCAGCTTGTGTGCTAGCAATCATCGATCTTAGAGCTGCACCGGCATCATATGCAGGAACCCTGGCTTGAACTTGTGTCTTGTAAGTTGTGTTAGCAAATACATATACATAATGCATTCCACCAAAAACTAACTCTCCAGAAGGGGTATATATATTAGGACTAGGATTAAATTGCATATCTCTTCCATTTTCTCCGGCTAACCACGAGTTTTCACCAAATACAATATTAAGTCTTTCACCCGTCTCAAGATTAATGGCATAACCCGGGAACCATCCCATACCTGTTTCGTTGATATAGTTTGAGTTGTACATAGGATCGCTGCTAACTACACCTGCCTTACCATCAACGTTCACTGATGCACCAGCGCGAATATTGAATCTCTCAACGCCACCTTCAGATAATGTACGATCAGAGCACATTTCAATAACCGGACAGCGAGTCCACTTAGTCTTGTCAGGAGTGTAAACGATGTCAACACTTGCTACATCTGCAAACAAACTTAAACTCTTAGACATATTCTTATTTGCAGGGGCATACTTTGCATCCTGTTCTGAAGAAGCTGTCAAAAGATATGGAGCCCATGTCCCACCTGCGACTTTCTCGTATACTGCATTTGGATCGAAACCCTTAGGCAACGTAGATTTAATATCCCAATCAGAATTCGCTCCATCAAGTAAAACACCTGATCTGATCCAGTTAAGAGAAGGAACACCATCTACATCCGGAACACCATGAATCCAAACTTTTGAACTATCAGAGTAAGTTATCTTTGAGTCTATCAATCCATTATTCTCTGAGATAATCTCATAAATTGGGTCATTACCAGCGTTTGTACCTACTTTAAATGGACCTGGATCTAACACCTGTCCTATAGTGATGCCTATACCCAATTCAGGAATCAGCTGTTCATTTTTGTATGAGATCAATGTATCTGAACGATATACTTTATTATTAGTTTGGTCAATTAATTTCCATCTTGCTCTGGTGCTTGGTGTAGTTTCAGAGCCTATATTTATATTAAATGGAGCTAATGAATCAAATACAAGTAAGTAATCAGCATTCTTTACATTCAATGGATCAATTATCTTAATATCGATAGGGCCTTTACCTGCCTTGTATGTAGCTTTATAAGCAATAGGATAATCAGGACTCCCGATCTGATTTGTTGAATCAACAGGTTTCTTCATTAATATTTCAGCTATGGTGGCATCTGTTAATTCTAATGCATTACCGCCATTGCCTTGACCTTGTAGGCGTGTTATTTCAACACCACTTCCAAATTCAGAATTTGCTTGTGTCATACCTACAATCTTATGAGGAATTGCAGTATAAACCTTAATATTCTTACGACCAGCCAAATAAACTTTTTTCTGACCACCTAGACCAATTTCAGGTTCATTTTGTGAACCGGGATCAGCACTATACTTCATAAACTCGTTGTAACCATAAGCCAGAGCAACATAGTAGTACTGTTTGTGATTCACTAAAGGCTGACCTGTAAATGCATCATCTTTCAGTTTGAAGGTGTGTTTTATACCAAGATCAGCACCATTTACTTCCTCAACAGGTACATTTGCATTAAGTGCCTGATCGTAATTATGGTTAACGAGTTGTTTTACTCCATTCTTGATATCACACTGGTATACCAAACGAGCAAGTTTCTGATCATGAATATCTGAAATAGTAACTGTAGCGTCTTTCAACTGGAATACCTGGTAACCTTCGAAGCGATAGTATGGATCAAGATCATAACCTAAGTTATTTGCTACTGCAAGAATAGCAGGATCTAATTCCTTATAACTTTCATTGAAGTTATTCCCCGCATCATTGGTTTTACGGTTACTAATATAGAATATTAAACCTTTATCAAGTTCGCGGATTGTTAAGTCAGGAGCATTCGGTCCACTTACAACAGCGAAACAGTTATCAAATAACAATTGACATTTATCATCCACAACCTGAAGAAGTTTAACTGAAGCCCAAGGTCCACCGGAAGCTGCGCGAGCCCATGGAATACCAACTGTAATATAGTTTACTGCGCCTGGCTCAAGTACGAAAGGACCGGCTGACTGCATGAAACGACGGTCACCTTCTTTGTTTTTAGCTGATTCTTCAGTCCAGTATTTAGGACCTGCAGGAGGCAATCCACCGGTTCCCCAGTCACATTCATCTGTATCACCAGGAAATAAGAAATCGCATGCAGGACCGTAAGCACCTGTAGAAATATGTCCATTACCACCGTATAACATCTTAGTATTGTCCATCCAAATTCCTCTCAGATAATTATAATACTGAGGAGCATATTTAGGGTCAAACATGTAGGAAGGAACACCTGAATTGCTGTTATTATGATATGTGAACCTACGCATACCGAAACGTTCATCATCAACTATACCATTACCGAAGTTAACACCATTAATAGCTTCCGAACGAACTATAAAATTGCCTGTTCTTGGGTTAGATTCATCACCATAAGTCATGGTTAATGTTGAACCATCTAATCCAACGATACTACATTCACCTTTAAAACTAGGACCCGCTTTACCATCACCGTTAAATGAAGGATTATCTGAACCGTCGGGATCCATGTAAGGTCCCTGGAAGAAGTCAACACCAACAGCTGGTGGGTTATCTCCGTATGCCCAGAACTGACCATCACCATCTTTAGGTCTTCCATTGTAAGAATAACCTAAACCACGGTTTACATCACAACCTACAAAGTCGTCTTCTGCGAAGCCTAAATCTGTATCAACCCACTGACTGAAATAAGTACCTGTTAAACGATAGGTTGAACGGTTTATGATCTCATAACTATAGAAAGTCATGTTATTGATTTCATCATTTGTTGAAAAACCAAAAGCCTGAGCCCTGATTTCAAGACCAATGGGAGTACCACGTGTTTCAGTATGTATGTTTCCTTTATCGTTGAATACCCACCATAAAGTTGCATCTCCCTTTATCACCTGATCTGATAGCAATCCGCCTTTAACGATTCCTGCTTCAGTCTCTTTAGTGCCGGTTGCTGAATGACATAATTCATTCGACAAATCATAGTATGGATAGTCACCATTTTCCGGTTCATATGATCCACTACCATCAGCATCAAAGAATGGCGCAAGATAATAACTCTGTTTTTTAGCAAGATTGCCATGAGCAGGCCATTCCTTAATAGAAGTAGGAATATTATAATTAGGGTTAGTAGAATTATCAGCTTGCCATGCGAGAAATTCATCAACCTCTGCACGGGTAATAGGGAATAACCTGTCGTACTCTGCACAAGTTGTTTCATCAATAGCTGCAGTCCCATCAATTGATAGTGGACCAGGCCAGAAATCATTTCCTGCACCTACGTTTGCACCATCACTTTGTCTGTAACGCAAAGCCGCAAGTTTCAACTGATCATTAACATCAATCCCTCCAATCCAGAGAGCTGCTGAGAACATTGAAGTTTTCTTAGATCCACGAGGAATCTCATATTGTGAAACTTCAAAATCCCACCACATATCACCACCTGTGTTGATACGTGTGCGAACATTGTTAACTTCAAGATATTTAAAACCGGCACCGGGTAAACATCCTGCTGCTGTTGATTTAATCACAGCGTCAGATTTCTGACCTGATCCTTTAAACTTTTCAGCAAAGCCGGGAGCTGCAAATATGCTTAGCAGCAATATGGCTAATGTTATTCGGAGTATATTTTTCATAGTCATTTTTATATTAATCTTTCTTTTTACAGCCCTTGATTAGAAATTGAAAATTAAACCTAAACGTATCTGACGTGGAGAACTGTAGTTATACGGACTGTTCACAAGGATTGAATACAAATCACGGAACGACTGTGGATCTAATTGGTTGTTAATCTGATTTTGGTATTCTGCTGCTGCAAGATACCCGTCGTCATCCGGATTTCCAGTTGCTGAGTAAACATTCATAATGTTCTTTGCATCAAAAATATTCAATACCTGCAGATATACATTAAGGTATGATTTTCCAATATCAATGTCCTTATCTAATCTACCGTCAATTCTAAACTGCCAAGGTAAACGTGATCCATTGATCGAACCGGCAATTATACCTGATCCTCCAATAGGTACGATTTTACTTGAGCGAGTATAAGGAGTACCTGAACCACCGAATAATGTAAAGTTAACACCGGTATTTTTTAATAATTGTATTGCCTTTTCTTCTGATTCACCTTCCTTATTTGTAACTTTTCTTCTGATAGTTGGGCCGTTATATGCCTTTCCTTCACCATATCTGTAGTCAACCATTAAGTTAATAGCATGACGACGGTCGAAAGCCATCGGGAATAAGGTACGTAAGTTAGGTTGTCCCGTTGCAATCAAACCTTTTGCAAAGTCTGGATCTGAACCTGTTCCATCGGCAAACTGTAAAGTATAACTTGCTCTAACTCTAGTGTTCGAAGTTCGACGCATATCATAAGATACTGTCAAACCTTTTACTGTCGAGAAGTCGATATTGTTATATGAGTAGTATGTCTTAGGATAAGCTGCTGTATAACGGAATGACTGAATCTGGTCACGAATTTCACGATAATATGCAGATAGGGTCAATGATGAACTAGCTGATAAACGCTGTTGGAATCCAAGTTCGTAGTCAATAGTTTTTTCAGGCTTTAAGTTCGGGTTGTTAAGTGTAGGACTTCCCTGTAATGGTAAGTAGAAGTATGAAAGCGGACTGATTCTCAAGTTTGATGTAGGTCTTTGAGTCAATACGTCATAATGAGCAAAGAATAACGCTTCATCAGAAATTGGGAATGAGAAAGAGATACGTGGCATTACTGAAATCTGTGGCTCATAATCACTAAATGCTTTTGATGAAACAGTCACGTTTTCTTTGTCAGTTAAGTAAGGAATAACTCCATTACCTGCATCAAGTGCTGATGTTGGGTCAGTTACTACTAAACCTTCAGAATTATACCAGTTGTTTTCATAACGATAACCCATTATGTTACCAGGATTCCTAAGGTTGTCAACGTAAACAACATAATCGTCACCCATATTTGCGGGATGAGGTCCTAAATCGGTTACTTCTCTAACAGTTTTTGCCTGATATAATAAATAAGGATCAGTAAGTACTTTTTGATTCGCATCAAATCTGTCAACACGTACACCTATATTAAAGATAAGGTCATCAAATGCAAACTTATCCTGAATATATCCTGCCATATATATAGGGGTGAATGGGGCAATCTCCCTGGTGTACATTCCTCTTGAATCCTGTTTTGTAAAGAAGTCATCAAAACTTGGACTGTCAGCTAGTTTTACTCTTTTACCTGTATATGTGTATCCACTATAGTTAGCAAGGTAGCTACCATTATTGAATAGTTCATCCGGAGAGAACATGTCAATAGACAATGGACTGTTAAGTGCCGAAGTATGAAGTTTACCATCAGCATCGTAATAATTGATTGTATATGTATTAAAGTCGTAAGAGTCTATATCAATCCAGTCAGTTCCATCTATTGGTAAGCCTAATTTCTGGCGCATGCTAATATCAAAGTAACGCTGAGAACCTCCATCATACTTACGATCATAGAATATTGTGTCCATGAAAACGCCATCAAGCATAACCAGACGTGGGTTATTTACATCAAGCTGTTCAATATGTGAATTCGTTAAACCACGCATCAAACCCCAAAATCCTGTTGGAGCATAACTATATGATCTGTCAACTCGTTGTTCATATATAAAACCAAACTGAAGTGCGTGATTTCCTATATCGGCAGAAGCATTAGCATTGAAAGCATACTGTTCATTATCAGAAACCTGATATCCTGCCTGATTAGCGCCGGGAGCTCCCCAATAACCATAAGCTCCGCCAACACCCATACCATTAAGAAGACCACCACCTTCAATGATGTTGTTTAGATTTGCATGATATATTCTGCGTGGATATAGTTCGTAGTATTGACGGGTATAATTAGCCAATAACGGATTAAAAGTACCTGGAGTAAATGTTACATTATTATCAACAAAGCCGTTATGGATATATCCTATCATTCCGGAAATAGAATCATAAGCTAATTCTTCTGAATATGATCTACGTTTTGAAGTCTCGTATTTTCCTAAATAACCATATTGAAATAAGTTGTCCTTATGTTCTGGATCCTGGTATGTTTGTTTTGACTTCGTGTAGTCAGCCTGGATAGTATAATATACATTTTTGATAAATGACTTACTTTCAGTGTTAGCAGGGAATCTCTGAGTGAACCTCCCGAAAACTCTGTATGTACTTCCAAGTAGTTCAGCATTCTTGTTATAGTTAAACATTGAGTTGCTGAAGTCAAAGAGCCTTGTATTATAATAATTATAAGAACCTCCGAATGTAAGATTTACATTTGGGCCAGTTTTTATATCTATTTTTCCTGAAGCATTTATATCATAACTTGGAGTGTTAGGAGTAGCTTTTACATGCTCAAGATCACTTTTACGGATAAAGAAAGAGTTGTAATAAGTACCAAATCCTGATCCACTTAAACGAAGTGGATTCTGCTCAATGCTTCTTAATACATCATCTTTTACCTTATATACACCGGTTGCAGTTGGTCTGCTATCCTGATTATATGTTACTTCACCTGCGATAAAGTAACCAATAAGTGAGCTCTTCTTTTCACCATTCTCATCGCGACTCCATAGTAATGGTCCCTGCATATTGATACCACCTCTGTTATATCCATAAGCATCAAGGTATTGAGATGTTTGCAACTCAATACCTGCACCGAATTCACGACTTGGTCCTTTTGTAGTAACATTGATAATACCACCAGTAGCATCACCATACTGAGCAGGCACCCCTGAGAGGATAACTGATACCTGTTCAATTGCTGATTCAGGAAGTGATGAAGTACCACGAACCCTGATACCGTCGATGTACATTACCGTTCCTTCTGATCTTTGTCCACGAACACTTCCTCTTTCACCATCTGAAGAAAACACACCTCCGACAGTTGTAGCGATAGCATTAGCTGATCTGTTTGGCATCTTGGCAATTTCTTCGGAAGTTACAGTTGCTCCTACTGATGTTTTATCTTTATCAATAAGTGGCACCTTATAATCAACAATTACTGCTTCCGGGAGCTCCTCCATGGTTGACTCCATTATAATGTTCTCAAAAGTGATCTGGTCCGATTTAATTTGAAGACCTCTGATAACTGCAGGCTTGTACCCTACAAATGAGGCTTTCAAATCATACTTACCAGGAGTAATAGGCTTTATGGTATAGTTACCATCAAAGTCAGATGTAGTACCTCCAGCCTGAGTTCCCCCTAATTCAACGATAATATTTACAAAAGGAATAGGTTCTTTTGTATCCTTATCGATGACTTTTCCTCTTAATGTTCCCGATTGGGAGAACACTAACAGATTTGCTGTCAGTACTAACCAAAAAGTTAGTAGAAGATTTCTGATCATACCAATGAAATTTTATGTTAGAATATACGTGTTTGTGTGTGTGCAGTAAAAGCGGGTAAAGGTAGCAATAAATATTTTTACCCTGCAAAAAAAAAGAAAGAAAGTGAACAAATTTATTATTATCCTGTAATGTACGGCGCTCTAAGGATTTCACTATAAATAATTCCCTTTCTTAAGTCAAATTCCTCCTCTTTTTCCCAATTTTCTTCTTCATTTTCCTCCTCTGTTATATTTTTATTAACCTGTTGTTCGCCAATATTATACTCCTGTTCATATCGCCTGGTGAAGTAATCAGCAGGCACCTCCTCTGTTATTATCTCCTGTGACTGAGCCTCCTCCATTCTGAATGTGTTTTCCCGGTTGCTTCTTGTTGGAGCGAATACTCTCTTCTCATAAGGCGCTTCGTACTCTTCTTCGTAATCAAGTTCCTCCTCCTGAGTATCCATGCCAAATATTTCATCTAACAATGACTTACCACTTGTTGAAGGGGTTTCATCTATTGGTGAATCAACTCTTCTGTCAAAACGACGGTGTTCCGGTCGGTCTAACGTTCTCTCTTCTTCATCTAACTGGCGGGTTTGCTGTGCTTCACGCCTGGTTTTGTCCATCTTCTGTTTGCCGGAATATATGGTGTAAATCAACCACCCTATTCCTAGAAGTACATATAGAAGATCATCCATAATTATTTGATTTTGTGAAGGTAAAATTATACTAAAATTATTGAAACTTCTAAATCCTTTAAAAATAAAATCTGAATTTTATTTCGCAGGTTAATTCTTTACTTTCTTCTTGGCTTGTTTAGCTTTTTAGATGCTTTTTTTGTTCTCTTCATCATTTTCTTTGTTTCCTTAGGCTGTCGCTTATAGTGTGCTTTCTCGAGCTTCTTTATCTCAGCTCTCATGGCCTTTTCCTCTTTTGCTGCCTTCACTTCAGCTTTCTTCTCTTCTTTTTCTCCTTTCGATTTCTTTAGTATACTGCATGAGCTAAGCGATAGTGCTGCTATGATGAGTGCTATTATAAGTTTTAGTTTCGACATAATGAGGTTAACTATTTAATGGTTTGGGAAAGCACAAAAATATTATCTTTATTGGCTCGTTTAATTAATAGTAGGCAATTTAAGTTTTGCATTATATAAAAGTCTTTTTCTTTATGTCACGATTGTCATTAATATTATTATTATCTTTCATTATAGCGAATTCTTCCTGCTCCAAAGATAAGGACAAGGAGTTCATTCCGTATGTTTACGTTAACTTTCAGGTATATCCTAACACTATCGATTATATTCCCGATGGCCAGTGGGCCTATTTTACCGGTGGTTATAAAGGTATTATAATTTATCGTCCTTTTCGGGATGAGTTTCTGGCATTTGAAAGGGCTTGTCCACACGATCCTCTGGTTGAGGGAAGTAAGGTATGGGTTAATTCTACAGGTCTTATAGCCGTTGATTCAATCTGTGGTTCTGAATTTATTCTTACCGATGGCTCTCCTATTAAAGGTCCTGCTAAAGTATCGCTTAAGCAATATCGAACCCGCTTCGATGGTTACGTTTTATCTGTGTTCAATTAATAAGCAAGTATCATTATTGTCAACACCAGTTTGTTCGGACTTTCATAAACACATTGACCAAGATTTTTAAACTGTTTGTGATCTGTTGCTT
>OBJA01000076.1_pt1 | contig 99893 bp, 96 predicted proteins | sample 1519751 | NCBI WGS metagenome assembly OBJA01 (sample SAMEA3881238, study PRJEB22517) | soil metagenome | biome: lake sediment; feature: soda lake sediment; material: sediment, water from around vicinity | place: India | collected 2013-12-23 | depth 3 m | reverse complement strand
TCGATTCAAGGACGCCTTTTATTCTCCCACAAAGGCCTTCTCCCAAGCCTCTGGGTCTTATTTTCTCGCCAAGATCGCGAAGATAATTATTAAATTAACCTCTTCCAGTCCCACTCCCACCCTTTGCGTCTTTGCGCCTTTGCGAGAGAACCGTTCCCCTTCCCACAAAGGCCTTCTCAATCGTTCTAACTCCTGAATTCTGAATTCCGACTTCTAACTCATATAACTAAATTAATTTGGTTTCTTCGTGTACTTCGTGCTCTTCGTGGTTAAATAATCAAAGCCTTTATAGAAATAAAGATAAACTTGCATTTAGACTTGGATTCTTCATGACCTTCATGCTCTTCACGGTTATAAAAAAATAGGGGCAAGAAGATTGAAATGTCCATCTCAAATCCAAAGGACGCCGCAAGGCGTATTTTTTATTTCCACATCTACATGGGAGAAACTGAAATGGGGCAATCTAAAGCATGACCCTTAAGATATGGCTTTACGTGAGGAGGCATTTTTATGAGAGGAAGAGTTTTCACTCTTTTGTTGGCGGTCGTGGTTTGCTTGGTGTTGTCGTTCTTCGAAGTTCGAGCGGAATGGACCTATACGGTGCGTCGTGGCGATACTCTGTTTCGGATTGCCCGTCGATATGGTACGACGGTTGCTGCGATACGTCGCAGAAATGGTCTCCGCGGGGCAACAATTCGGATCGGTCAACGAATCGTTATCCCTACGGGACGCCAAGCTGCCAGACCGGGTGGCTGGTATTACACAGTGCGCCGCGGAGATACGCTTTTTCGAATCGCTAGAAGAACGGGGACAAATCTGACGCGATTGAGAGCGGCCAACGGGTGGATCGTCAACCTTCGCATCGGTCAACGGATATTTATCCCCACAGGCCAGGCCGCAGCAGCGTCCAGACCGGCTCAGGGGCGACGCGCCGCAGTGAATGCCCATCAATTAGCCCAGCTTATCCATGCAGAGGCGGAAGCTGAACCTTATGCGGGTAAGGTGGCCGTCGGAGCCGTTGTGCTGAATCGTTTGCAAAATACTCGTTTCCCCAATACATTAGGGGGTATATTATATCAGCCCCATGCCTTTGAAGCGGTAACTAATGGACGAGTCTATAATAATCCCAATGCGGACTCCCGCCGGGCGGCACAGGCGGCCATCAATGGATGGGATCCTTCGGGTGGGGCCATCTACTTCTTTAATCCTGCAAAGACGAACAACCGCTTTATCTGGTCACGGAGGATTATTAATCGCATCGGAAAACATGTCTTTGCGATTTAAGGAGATAAGAACATATGAATTGGATGCGGGTTCTTATTCGGTTTGGCATTTCCTTTGTTGTTTTATATCTTATGGGGTACGTTGTGCCGGGATTCTCGGGCCTAACGGTTTCCTTGGTAATTGGATTAGGTTTAATTATCGCTTTGATCTCTGCAGTGGTTGAGAAGATGACCCATCCGGATTCGTCACGGGGCCGAGCGCTAATGCTTTTTCTCATTTCGGCGGCGTTGGTTTATATCTATACCCTGGTTGTCGCCGGTCGGCCTCCGGTGGTGAGTACGATTTTGGTCGCATTCTTAGTGGCGATGGTTGATCTTGTTTATCCTGAGACGGTTCCAAAAGCCAGACCCGATTGAGTCAAGAAGAGTCGTGATAAAGAGGCCACTGAAAAACTTGAAACGCCAAAATAGGACCGCAATATACTGATAGCCTAAAATAAGCTAATCATAGTATATTGTGGTCCTATCCCATGAAAAGGACTTTTTCAGTGGCCTTCGTGATAAACGGCTCTTTTTTATATTCTGAAAGAGCGAAGAGCCAGTCATTTTAATGAGTTGCTTTATGAACTATCTGAGCATTCTGACTACTGTCTTCTGACTCCTATCCAGCTGATTTAACTGTAAATATTCAGGGTTTAGGTTGCTATATATTATATATCGTAATATAATAATATAAAGATATATATATATAATCGATCAGAAGGAGGCTTCCGACCATGGGAAAGAAGATCGTTATTGTCGGGGGAGTGGCTGGAGGCGCTAGTGCAGCGGCCAGGCTTCGCCGGTTGGATGAAGATATTGAGATAATAATCATCGAAAAGGGAGCGGTTATTTCTTACGCCAACTGTGGATTGCCCTATTATATTGGCGGAGTAATTTCTGAACGAGATCGTTTGCTGGTGCAGACGCCAGAGGGTATGAACAACCGGTTTGGGATTGACGTTCGTATTCGTCAAGAGGTAACAGCCGTTGACCCGCAAAACCGTCGAATTGATCTCTATGATCACGCCCATCGTCGGTCCTATAGCGAGTCTTATGATCTTCTATTGTTATCTCCAGGAGCGAGTCCGGTGCGTCCGAATCTTCCAGGAATCGATGCCCCAAATATCTTTGAGTTGCGAAATATCCCTGATACGGATAGGATTAAAACCTTTATTGACGAGAGGAAACCTGGACATGCCGTAGTGGTTGGAGGAGGCTTTATCGGTCTGGAAATGGCTGAAAATCTTACTGAACAGGGTGTTCGCACTATTCTCGTGGAGATGGCGGATCAGGTTATGATGAATCTTGATCCAGACATGGCGGCCGTCGTTCATCAGCATCTCCGTGAAAAAGGCGTGGATCTCCGTCTCGGCAGTCGTTTGGTCCGCTTTGAACATCGGGCAGAGCGAAAAACCGTTGCGATAATGGAAAACGGCGAAGAACTCTCAGCTGATTTGGTAATCATGGCGGTTGGCGTTCGACCGGAAACGCGTTTAGCAAAAGAAGCGGGTTTGGAGCTGGGGGAAACCGGGGCGATCCGTGTGGATGCTCAGCTTCGAACCTCCGATCCGCATATCTATGCCGTGGGTGACGCTGTAGAGGTCTCTGAGCGCGTCGCCGGTCGACGTGTCTGGCTTCCGTTGGCTGGTCCTGCCAATCGTCAAGGACGTTTGGCAGCAGATGCGATGGCCGGGCGTCAAGTGGAATACCAAGGTGTCATCGGAACTTCGATCGCGAAGATCTTTGATCTCACTGTGGCCTCCACAGGGTGGAATGAAAAGCTCCTCGCCAAATGGGGAATCACTTATCGTTCCTCCATCACCCATTCGAACTCCCATGCCACGTATTATCCAGGGGCCCTTCCCCTCACCATTAAGCTGCTCTATGCCGAGGATGGCCGACTATTGGGGGCACAAGCCGTGGGTTATGCTGGTGTGGATAAGCGGATCGACGTATTGGCGACGGCTCTCCGGTTCAAAGCTAACGTAGATGACCTGGCCGATCTGGAACTGGCCTATGCCCCACCCTTTTCTTCGGCAAAGGATCCGGTCAATATCGCGGGTTATGTGGCAGGAAATATTATCCGGGGCGATATGGATGTATTTGCTGTCTCCCAATTGGACTCCTTGGATCCGGAAAAATCGATTATTCTGGATGTTCGGGAGGCTGCTGAGCGGGAAGCTGGGTATATCCCTGGGTCAATTCATATTCCCCTAAATGAACTGAGACAGCGTTTTCGCGAAATACCCAAGGACAAAGAGGTCATTGCGTACTGCGCAGTGGGTTTGCGTGCCTACATCGCTGGCCGTATCTTGAAGCATCATGGGTACCGTGTGAAGAACCTTAGCGGAGGGTATCGGAGCTATGCTCCCATCCGGGCGGAACAAACCCAAAGAAAAACGGATTCCCCCTGGGACAATAAGGAGGAGCCGTCGGTGACCGAGGATGTCAATGTCATCAAACTCAATGCATGCGGCCTCCAATGTCCGGGGCCGATTCTCCAAGTCTATCAAAAGATGCAAGGGTTGGAGCAGGGGCAGCTTCTTGAGGTCTCAGCGACGGATCCGGGATTTCTCAATGATATTGAGGCTTGGTGTGAGCGAACGGGGAACACATTGGTCCGCCGAGGGAAAGAGGGGGATTTCTTTGTGGCGGTCCTCCGTAAAGGCACTGATCATACATCGATTTTGGCAAAGAGTGAAGGCGGGCAGGATAAGACCATAGTGGTCTTCAGCGGTGAACTGGACAAAGCCATCGCCTCCTTCATTATTGCCAACGGCGCTGCGGCCATGGGTCGGCAAGTTACGATGTTCTTTACGTTTTGGGGTCTTAATATCCTTCGGCGCCATGGGCGGGTTTCGGTGACGAAAGGTCTGCTTGATCAGATGTTTGGTTGGATGATGCCCAAGGGTAGCCGGCGTTTGGGCCTATCCCGGATGAATATGGGAGGGTTCGGGCCAAAATTGATTCGATTCGTTATGAAGAATAAAAACATTGCGTCGTTAGAAGAACTGATTCGTCAGGCGCAACTGGCAGGGATTCGGTTAGTGGCCTGTCAAATGTCGATGGATGTGATGGGAATTCAGCGGGAAGAGCTCGTTGATGGCGTGGAGATCGGCGGCGTGGCGTCTTACCTAGCTGCTGCAGAGCAGGGGAACGTGAATCTGTTTATATAGATGGAATCAGATTTACTGCCCTGCAGGCAATGAATCTTTCGAAAAAGAAACACTGGCTCTCGCTCTTCCAAAATAAAAATGGGTTGACTCATCGAGTCAACCCATTTTTTCTGTCTTTAAGAATTAATTGCCGAGGATTGCCTTGAGATCTTCCTCCGGTGTGGTGATGGGCTTCATACCAAACCGATCAACGAGGATATTCAAGACATTTGGCGAGATAAAGGCGGGAAGGGTCGGTCCCAGGTAGATATCTTTGATGCCCAAGGAGAGAAGGGTCATCAAAATACAGACAGCCTTCTGCTCGTACCAAGAGAGGACCAGGGTTAGCGGCAACTCGTTGACGCCGCATTCGAACGCATTGGCCAGTGCAACGGCGACTTGAATTGCGGAGTAAGCGTCGTTGCATTGTCCCATATCCATGATGCGGGGCAAACCCCCGATTTCTCCGATGTTTAGATCGTTAAAGCGGTATTTGCCACAGGCCAGGGTTAGGATGATTGTGTCCTTAGGAGCCTGTTGAACGAAGTCGGTGTAATAATTTCGGCCGGGACGCGCGCCGTCGCAGCCGCCCACCAGGAAGAAATGCTTAATGGCTCCGGCTTTCACCGCATCGATGACCTTGTCGGCGACACTGAGGACCGTATGGCGGGCAAAACCGGTGATCAGTTCCGAACCGCCGTTAATCCCGGTGAAGAGTTGTTCTTCGGGGTACCCGCCAAGTTCTAAGGCTTTCGCAATCACCGGCGAAAAGTCTTTCTTGCCATGCGCGCCGCCGATATGCCGAAGAGCGGGGTAGCCCACGACATCGGTGGTGAAGATACGATCGGCATATGAAGGTTTCGGAGGCATCAAACAGTTAGTGGTAAAGAGGACAGGTCCCGGAATATTCTCAAACTCTTTCTGTTGGTTCTGCCAGGCAGTACCAAAATTACCTTTAAGGTGGGGATATTTCTTAAATTCAGGATAACCGTGAGCGGGCAACATCTCGCCGTGGGTATAGATATGGATACCTTTGCCCGCTGTTTGCTCCAAGAGCTCCTTGAGGTCGTGAAGATCATGCCCGGAGACGACGATAAAGGGTCCGGCTTCGATGTGGGTCGTGACCTTAGTCGGAACAGGATGTCCGTACGTCGAGGTATTGGCTTCATCCAAGAGAGCCATGCACTGAAGATTCATCTCGCCAAACTCCATGAGGAGTTCCAACCACTCTAAGGCGGTGTGTTCCTCGCCGATGGATTGCAATCCCTTGTAAAACCAGTCCATCACCTTAGGAGCTGTTTTTCCCAGGACATACGCGTGCCAAGCATAGGCTGCCATGCCCCGTAAACCCAGCAGTAAGGTGGAGCGGAGCGAGACAACATCCGGATCGCCCGTCCAGAGAGCTTCTGCTGAATAGGGTTGGGCCCCGCCCAGGAGCGCTGTCTCGGTTTTGACGTCATTAACCAGCGCCTGGATGCGCGGGCTGTCGAAGTTCACGTTGGTTACTGTCGTAAATAATCCTTGCATGACCAGTTCGTCCGCGTAAACGCGGGGTTTCTTGCCCTGGGCCGCACGGGCCAGCTCCACCAAGGCGGCGGTCAATCGATCCTGACCCTCTGAAACCTCCGGTCCTTTTCCGCAGACCCCTGTTTTGAAGCATCCTTTGCCACCAGCGGTCTGTTCGCATTGAAAGCAAAACATGGACATCGTTATCTCCTCCGTTTTCTACATTTTCATATTCTTTGGGCATGGGGCTTTGATGATAAAAAACTCTACCGGGTCGGAATTACGATTGAAGACATTCATCCGGGTCTGAAATGGTATATTGACAATGTGTCCGGAAGGATAGTCGTGAGCGTCTTCCTCGTTCAGCTGAAGACTGAGGATCCCCCGGGTAATGATCATATAGACATGGGAGTTGGAGATGTGCTCGGGCAGCGCTTCCCCGTCTGGGAGGATCATATGGTTGATATTGACGTGGTCATCGTCGACGATCCGCTCAACCCGCTTTGAATCGGTTGACGTAAAGATAAATGAGGTTTCGACCATGGGACTCACTCCAATCCAATGAATTGTCCGTGTAATAGAATTATAGTATAATGAATGCAAGCAATCGGTAACATAGGTTACCAAATGGAGAGGATAATCAATGAAACGGAATTGGCCGGAATCGTTGCTGAGATGTCTATTGTTTCAAGGAATTCCCCATGATGAGTTGCAGTTAATGCTCCAATGCCTGAAACCAAGGATTCTACATTTTTGTGAAAAGGAATGGGTGGCCCAGGCGGGTGAGGCATTTAACGGTTTGGGGATTGTCCTTGCGGGGGAGGTGGCTTTGTCAAAGGAGAATCCTGCGGGCGAACGAGCTCTCCTCACCGTTATTAAAGAAGGAGGAATCGTTGGGGAGATGGCGGCGTTTTCCGGGAGTAATATCTGGCCAGCCTCTGTAGAAGCTCGCATTGACAGTGAAGTGATGTTTTTGCCGCCAGAGGTTATCATAGGCAATTGTCGGAATCAATGTGCGAGTCACCGTCTATTAATCACCAATATGTTGAAGATTATCTCGCAGAAGGCGTTGATGCTCAACAAAAAGGTGGAGTATCTTACGATGAAAAGCTTAAGGGAGAAGATCGGCGCTTATCTTTTGGAAGTTTATCGGTCGACGGGAAGCACGATGTTTGTCCTGCCATTAAAGAGGGAAGATTTGGCGGATTATCTCGATGTGACGAGGCCGTCCCTATCCCGAGAGTTGGGAAGGATGCGCGACGAAGGGATGATTGAATATCATCGCTCAGCGATTAAGATCGTTGATCTGGATGCTTTAATGCGTATTACGGCATAGAAGTACATCATAAACCTCATCCATGAGGCCCAAAGTCATTTTATCGAAGAACGATAGGAGCAATACGCCAGGGAAAGAAGGGCAGATCATGCGTTATTTCTTGGACGGTCTGGACTGTGCCCATTGTGCCGACAAGATTGAGAAGACAATACAGCGAATCGAGGGTTTGAACTCCGTCAGCGTTAACTTTGCCACCAAGAGTGTGGAGTTACCCTCGGCCAAGCTCCAGGAGGTTCAAGCGGCGGTAGAGGAGATAGAGCCTGGGATTCAGTGGCGATCCATTGAAGACCCATGGATACGCTGTGAAATAGAGGGATTGGATTGCACGGCTTGTGCGGGAAAGATCGAGGCAGAACTGCAAAAACATCCCGGATTGGAGACGGTTAGTATCAACTTTGCCACACGCAGCATTAACATTCCCTCGGATCGGTTGCATGAAGCGCAACGGATCATTCATGGGATTGAGCCGGGTGTTCAATTGCGGAACGAACAAGCTTCAGAGAAGAATAATTCCAGCGATGGACAGAGGTTGAAGCTGGTCATCTCGGCGATGTTGTTCTTCATGGGCTTTTTTTTCCATGATCGGCTCCATGCAACGACCTATGCATGGGCTGAGTACGTCGTTTTGCTCCCTGCCTACCTGATGATGGGGTGGCCGGTAATGGTAAAAGCCGGCAAAAAAATCTTAAAGGGCCAGTTCTTTGACGAAAACTTCCTCATGACCATTGCAACGCTGGGCGCTTTGGCGATTCATCAATGGACGGAAGCCGTTGGGGTCATGCTCTTTTATGCGGTGGGGATATATCTCCAAGAACGGGCATTGGGACGTTCCCGCCGTTCGATTCAGGCATTGCTTGATATTCAACCCGAGTATGCCAATATCCAGGATAATGGTAGCACCCGCAGGGTGCGGCCGGATGAAGTCGTTGTTGGTCAAATGATCCGGGTACGCCCTGGGGAGAAGATACCGTTGGACGGGGTTGTTTTGGAAGGAGAGTCTTTCATTGATACCTCAGCTTTAACGGGCGAATCGACCCCGCGAAGGGTCAGACCGAACGATGGGGTCTTGGCTGGGATGATTAATCGGGAAGGGATGCTCTCCATAAGGGTGGAAAAGCCCTATCATGAGTCCTCCGTATCCCGCATTCTGCAATTGGTGGAGAAGGCTGGCGAACGCAAGGCCCCCATCGAACAGTTTATCACCGTTTTCGCTCGGTTTTACACGCCGGTGGTCGTGACAGCCGCTGTATTAGTGGCGGTTGTTCCTCCGTTGTTCTTTCAGGCCGATTTTACCATATGGCTTCATCGGGCGTTGGTTTTGTTGGTTATCTCATGTCCCTGTGCGTTGATGGTCTCGATACCCTTAGGGTACTTCGGCGGAATTGGGGGTTCATCCCGACAAGGCATATTGGTCAAGGGGGCCAACTATCTCGATGCCCTTAATTCCTTGCATACGGTGGTCTTTGATAAGACAGGAACATTAACTCAAGGAACCTTTCGCGTGATGGATGTGGTGGCGAGGAATGGTTTCTCCTCCGAAGAGATCTTAGAGATGGCCGCCTATGCGGAGGCCCATTCCAATCACCCCATCGCCCAGTCGATTCGGGAGGCATGGGACGGCGTTGTGGATGAGGAGCAGATCGGGGAGTATCTGGAGATACCTGCCCATGGAATCCTAGCTGTCGTAAAAGGCCAAAGGGTACTGGCGGGAAATGATCGTCTGATGCAAAGGGAGGACATTGTGCATGAGGATTGTCAACTCGAGGGAACCATCGTCTATATCGCCACAGGGGGTCAGTATGCCGGGTATATCGTTATCTCCGATGAAGTTCGGCCGGATGCGGCAGAAACCATAAAACGCCTTCGCGTACAAGGGGTTAAACGTATTCTCATGCTAACGGGCGATGAGGAGAGCGTGGCGCGGCGGGTATCGGAAGAGCTCGATTTAGACGGTTACTGTGCAGGATTATTACCTGAGGAGAAGGTAAATCAGGTGGAAGGTATGCTGGCATCGTTACCGAACCCTAGGAAACAAAGATTGGCATTTGTAGGGGATGGGGTCAACGACGCGCCAGTGATCGTCCGAGCTGATATTGGGGTCGCCATGGGCGGACTGGGGAGTGACGCTGCGATAGAAGCAGCGGATATCGTTCTAGTGGAGGATGCCCCCTCTAAGCTGTCTGTAGCGATGGAGATCGCTGGTCGGACCCGCAAAATCGTTCGGCAGAATATTATCATGGCATTGGCGGTCAAAGGATTCTTCATCGTTTTGGGCGCGGCGGGAGTCGCCAGCATCTGGGAGGCGGTCTTTGCCGACGTGGGCGTGACCCTTTTGGCGGTCTTTAATGCGATGAGGACGAGCCGAAGGTAACAAAGAGACATGTTGTATATTGATATTGTGAACGATATTGATATTGATATTGATGTTATTGTAGGGGAGACTCGCGAGTCTCCCCTACATGTATTTATGTATTTATGTATTGATGTGTATTGAGGTATTGATTTAATTATTATTTATCTCTGGGCAACGATCAGCGATCGTCTTGCATTGGTTCGTATTCCTTGGTCGGTTTGATGGGCTTGGATGAAGCGGTCCAGTGTCTCCCAGTCTCCCGGAAGTCTCCCAAAATCGGGGATGATGGGGGTGTTTTGCAGGAGAAAAATGAGATCTTCGGGTCGCTCGTAGATTTCCTCGGCATCGTAAAGGTCGTGGCTGACTCGGTCAAAGCCAACGCTCTCCAAGGCTTGAGCATATCGTATGCCTAAAGGCTTGGATTCATTATAGTCTTGGCCTCGGGCGAATGCTTCTTTTAGGTTTTGTTTATCTCCCGGCTCCACCTGTTGAGTCAGGAACCACCCGCCGGGTTTTAAGACGCGAGCCACTTCTTTGGGGTTGAAGAGACAATGGCGTGTGGTGACAACATCAAAGAAGCCGTCGGGAAAGGTCAGTGCAGAGGCGTCCATCGAAAGAAACCGAACATTGGACAGACCCGAACGCTCTAAATTTCGCTGCGCCGTTTCCAACATGGCGCAGGATGCATCGATTCCTACCAAGAGGTGGACCTTGGAAGCGATCTGTAGAACTTTTTCGCCGCCGCCCGTACCGATATCCAGCCATAGATCCGTGGGGTTGAACTTTGAAGAGGCGATCCGATAAAGATCCCAGGTTTCTCCCTTAGATATGCAACGAACTTGACTGAAATCCCAGCCAAGGGTTGCTCCGACCTTGTCAAAGATATTGGTTTCTGAGCACATTTCTCTTAAGCTCCTCCTTGATTATTAATCACATGGAGGAACGGAGCCTCCATGTTGTGTTTAGTTGAACAGAGTTACTCAAGGTGAATCTCTTCCCTTCATTCAGGTATTGCCGAACACTTACCCATTCGTTCTAGCCACGGAATGAATGACGGTAATAAGCTCTTCATAGGTGAAGGGCTTAACGATAGCGCCGGCGAATCCGTAGCGCTCATACTCCGCTAAGATGGGGTCATTGGCATAACCGCTGGAAACAATGGCCCGGATTTTAGGATCATAGTCCCGAAGATAGGCCATGGTTTCTTGGCCGCCCATCCCTCCGGGAATCGTTAGATCCATGATGCTGATATCAAAGGGTTTCTCCGAATCCATCGCCTGGAGGTACTTTTGAATCGCCTCTTGTCCGTCTTTAGCATACTCCACGTGGTGGTGATGGAAGAGCAACAACTCGCCGACGCTGGAGAGGATAGACTCCTCGTCGTCCATCAATAGGATGCGCAGACCTTCTCCGGTTGCTGCGATCTCCGACTCTGGAGAGTCATCTGTCAATTCCATGGTGGTTGCCGGCAAATATATGGTAAAAACAGTACCGTGATCGGGTTTGGAATCCACAATGATGATGCCGCCATGCCGTTTGATGATGGAGTAAGACATGGATAGACCGAGTCCCGTTCCTTCGCTCTTTGTCGTAAAGAAGGGGTCAAAGATCTTGGTTTGAATCTTCTGGGGAATGCCAACTCCCTCATCGGTGATGGTAATCCGGATATACCGACCGGTTAAGCCATCGGTGATGGGATCTTCACAGTTTTCGGCGACGATATCGATGAAACCGCCTCGAGGCATGGCTTGTTTTGCGTTGAGTACCAGGTTGTAAATGACTTGGCTGATCTGTCCTTCATCGATCTCAACGGACCACAGATCCTCTGGAATGTTAAATCGACTTTTGACCTTTGAGCCCCTCAGAATAAACTCGGCGTTTTGGATGAGAAGCTCGCCGATGGAGGCAGCTTTTTTGACAGGCGCGCCGCCCTTTGAGAAGGTGAGAAGTTGTTTCGTTAGATGACTGGCTTTGTATATCGTTTCTAAAGTATCCTTGATATAACTACTGATGGTTTCTCCTTGCTTCAGTTTTATAAGAGCCAGTTGAAGATTGGTGAGGGAAGCTGCCAGAATATTGTTGAAGTCGTGGGCGATGCCGCCGGCGAGAACGCCTAAGGACTCCAATTTCTCGGCTTTGAGGAGTTCGGCTTCGACGCGGATCCGCTCGCTGATATCCTGGAAGACAATGACGACACCCATGGCTTCATTGAATTGACCTTTAATCGGAGAGCAGTTACAAGAGATCCTTATCTCCCTTAGATCCCTGGTAACCAGTACGGCTTTCTCCAGCTCGAGAGGGTTTCCCAATGCTTGAACATCTTCGGCGATATGTTCATAGACTTCGCTGGTCTGGTCGTTAATCACGTAGAAGACGTTCTCCAACGGTTGCCCAATGGCTTCGTCCCGTCTCCATCCCGTCAACGTTTGACCGGCCCTGTTGATTAGGAGGATCCGGCCTTTTGGATCGACGGCAATGACGCCATCGCCGATGGAGTCCAGGGTAACGGCGAGGCGCTCCCGCTCGGCGGCTAAGGCCATCTCCGCTTCTCGCCGGCCGGAGATGTCCCGATGGATGGCGGAGATGCCCATGACGCGTCCGTCGTCATTTCGTAAGGGGGATAGTTTGATGGAAACAAGTTTAGGGGTGCCGTCATGGCAGATCCGAGTAGCTTCGACCCAGTCGTATACCGATTCGCCATTGCTCAATTTTTGTATGGAGAAAAAAGCGTGATCCCAATCTTTCCTGGGAATGAGCTTTGTTACATTTTGTCCGATGATCTCGTGGGGCTGGTAGCCATACAATCGGATTGCGCCGGGATTCCAGCTAAGAATGATGCCTTTTAAGTCCATGCTGAAGATAGCATCCTCAGAAGACGCAACAATCGAGGCCATATGGGAGATGCTTTTCTCCGCTTCCTTACGGTCGGTGATATCCCGAGAGAAGACGGAGATGCCGTTGGGAAAAGGATATACAGTAATCTCCCACCAACTGGAGTGGCGTGAGGTATAGTATTCAAACTGTGTCGGATTTTTTTGTTCCATGACGTGATGTAGTTCTTCAAAGATCGGCGTATCTATTAAATGTGGAAATGTTTCCCAAATATTTCTCCCGAGGATAGCATCTCGGGATTTACCCATGAACTGCTCCTGTTTTTTGTTGATATAGGTAAAACGCCATTCCAAGTCCAGGGCGTAAAACGCGTCGGTGACACTCTCGAGGATGATGGCCATGCGCTTCTCGTAATCGGCCAATTGGGCCTTGGTCTGTTCCGCCTCGGTTATGTCGACGAACCATGCCATGGCGCCTTCTTGACCGGATTCCAAAATCATGGGGAAGCTGCAAGAGAAGTATAAACGCTCCTTGCGCGTGGGACGGATGGGAATCCAAACCTCCTGGACTAACGTGGCTTTTGTACGCAGAGTTTCTAGAATAGGGAGGTTTAGTTCAGTCCATTGGTTCAGGGGTTGGTTGATCAGATCATCCGGGCTCAATCCCAAGGAACGGGCGCCATTTTCATTGATGACACGGCAGATGGCGTCGTTGTCGATGATCACGTAACCCCAGGGGAAATTAGAGAGCATCTGGTCCTTTGTGGCCTCGCTAAGCTTTAATTCTTGATAAATTTGCCGGTTAACTGAGGCGATCTTGTCAAACTCTTCATAATAATAGTCGTTATTTCGAGGATCGCCGATCAGGAGAAGGTCTTTTAAGTTATCCTTGATCCGTCCAGTAATACGTTGACTAACCAACAGCGATAAATATGCGGTTGAACTAACGAAGAATAACAATACCAGGATCCAAAAGGCGATGAACGTAATGAGGCTTGAGAGTTTGACATTGGCAAAGGAGTGCCCGATGACCTCCCCGTCGAGGACGATGGGGTTGTCGCACTTTAAGATCCAATCCTGGCGAATCTTTGAGTAGAGCAGGGAATAGCGGATTTTGCCGGACTCCCATACGCTTCGCCCGGGGTCGTCCATGGAGAGACTTAAGCCCGTGATTTTTACGTTAGGAACATTAGAGATCCCGATGATCACCCGATCCGAAGCACGGGAATAAAAACCCATGGTAAAATCTTGGCGATAGGCGACGATGATCTTCTCCAGGTAATCCTCGAGCACTTCTCTGATTTGTTCTTCGGAGGGAGCCGAGGGAGAAAACCAATCCCGGTGGTCCAAGATCTCCGCTTCGATATGTTTGGTAATGGACCATAAACGTTGATGGTATAGGGAAAGGGTATTTCTCCAGATCAAAATGCTGGAGAGTAAGAAGATAATGATGGCAAAGAGGGTGACGGAGACCAACTGGGATTTTTTGATGTCGCGCAGTAATGTTCGTTTCAAGATCCACCGCCTCCGAAACATGATGCTAAGCTTATAAAACTTCTTCATCTGGAAACAAATACCTTCCCAGCATATTGAAAAAATTCCATTGATTTAATTAGAGGGAAGCAAAGGAAGAATTGGCTTTGAATTGGGCATGATACCTAGAAATACCCATGAAGGAGTCGGCTCATGTTTGGCTATCTTCGAAGACTTGTCCGGTGGTTGGTGAAGCCCGACGATGGAAAGGCTGTTGATATTCCCCGCCCCAAAGAGGATACCGGTTTTTCCCACGCCCTCTCCATCAATGAGCGGCTGATCGGAGAGTCTTTGGGAGACAGCCCCGATATCATCCGCCGCCGGTTTCAAGTCGCTGGGGAACCGACACGGGACGCGCTCCTCATCTTTGTCGACGGGCTGACCGATAAAAGCGTCATTCAAGATCACATCCTGCGGCCACTCCTTCATCCATCGCCGGCAAAGAGTGAGCAAACCGAAGATGCGATGGGGGATTGGCATGACATCGCTCAACGTCTCTTGACCATTGGTGAGATAAAAGAGGTCACCGCCATCGATGCAGTGGTGGATGGCGTCTTAGCGGGCGATACGGCGCTTCTTATCGAGGGGATGAACAAGGCGTTGGTCCTGGGGACGCGGGGTTGGGAGAAACGCAGTATCGCCGAGCCCGATACGGAGATTATCATCAAAGGCCCACGGGAAGGGTTTGTGGAGTCGCTTCGGACCAACACCTCCATGCTCCGGCGCAAGCTGGGCGCTGCGGGCCTGACGTTTTATACATTGACCATTGGCCGCCGAACGAAGACGGATGTCTGCGTGGCTTATATAAAGGATGTGGCCAATGAAAAGATCGTCGAGGAAGTCAAAAGGCGTCTGCGCCGGATCGATACCGACGGTATTTTAGCCTCCGGTTTTATCGAGCAGTTCATCGAAGACGACCCGTTCTCTCCCTTTCCCACCATTGCCTATACGGAACGGCCCGATGTGGTTGCTGCCAAACTGTTGGAGGGGCGAATTGCCATTTTGATCGAAGGGACGCCGGTGGTCAATACCGTTCCCATGCTCTATTTCGAGAGTTTCCAAAGCCCCGATGATTATAATTTTCGTCCGCTCTTCTCCACCATGGTCCGCTGGTTTCGTTACATGGCTTATTCATTAAGCATTTTATTGCCTAGCCTCTATGTCGCTCTCACCAGTTACCATCAGGAGCTCATTCCCACACAGCTATTGGTGACGATGGCCGCCGCCACCGAGGGAACCCCTTTCCCCGCCGTGGTGGAGGCATTGGGGATGGGGCTAGTCTTTGAAGTCCTGAGAGAAGCGGGTATCCGATTGCCCCGCCCCATTGGACAAGCCGTTAGTATCGTTGGCGCATTAGTCATTGGAGAAGCCACCGTCTCTGCGGGGTTGGTGGGAGCGCCGGTCGTCATCGTCATCGCCTTTACGGCCATTGCATCCTTTGTTGTGCCGATGCAGAACGAATCTGGCGCTTTGATGCGGGTGAGTCTAACCATTCTGGCGGGTTTCCTAGGCGCGTATGGTTTGATCGGAGGGGTCTTGCTCATCCTCACCTTCATGGCCTCGCTTCGTTCCTTCGGTGTGCCCTACTTTGCGCCGTTGGCCCCCTTGACATTGAGGGACCTCAAGGATGTTTTGATCCGCGCGCCGATCTGGGCCATGAGAACCCGACCCCGTTCCATACGCTCGCAGGATCCCGTGCGGCAAGCGCCGGGATTGAGACCGCAACCTTCGGATGCCAATCAAGAATAGCGGGGGAATAAAACCTTGAGATCGACGAGATGGATACGATGGTTCAAACGATCTGCCATTTGGATTGTTATATGTGTTACAGTAATTCCGGGGTGTTGGGATCATGAAGAGTTGGACCGGCTCGCTATTGTTTCCGGGGTTGGCATTGATCCGGTGGAGAACGGCGATGAAGTCGCGTTATCCATCCAAATCATCAAGCCGGGGCAGGTCTCGCCCACCGGAGCGGGAGGAGGTCAAGGCGCTGGGGGTGGAGGGAGCAAAGCCTATTTAATGGTGAAGAGTCAAGGATCCACCATCTTTCAAGCGGTGCGAAGAGCTCACATACAGAGCGGACGCAGGCTCTATTGGCCCCATAATGAAGTGATTATCTTTGGTGAATCCATTGCCAACAAAGGCATCCGCCCGTACTTTGACTTCTTTGTCAGGGACACGGAACCTCGGCCTAGTCAGTGGGTGATTGTGGCCCGGGGTCAGGCCGGAGAGTTGCTTCAGGTACCGCCCCTAATGGAAGATATTTCCGGACTGGAATTCACCTTCGTGATTGAGGACTTTAATCTTACATCCTTCATTTTCCCAGTCACCGTTCAAGAAATGTTGAATCGTTTGTTGAGCCGAACCACTGCTCCGATCGCTCCGGTCTTTAAGAAGGAGGGATCGGCCAAAGTCGTGGTGGACGGTACCGCCGTATTCAAGGAAGATCGAATGATTGGTTTTTTGAATATAAATGAAACCAGGGGTTTATTGTGGGTCATCGATAAGGTGCGGAGTGGGATCGTCGAAGCGAACCTTGATGAAGAGCGACGGTTTAGTTTGGAGATTGTTTCCTCCCGAGGGGAGCTTCGGCCGGAGGTTCAAAACGGTCGCATTCGGGCTAAAATCCGTATCAAAACCGAAGTCAATATCGGCGAAGAGATGGGAATGGATACCTTGGCCAGCCCGGAAAGACTGCATCGGCTGGAGCAAGCCGGGGCGCAGACCATTCGCCAGGAGATTATGGCCGCTTGGAACCGCGCCCAAGAGATGTCGGCGGATATCTACGGATTAGGCGAAGCCATAGGACGCCGCTATCGAAGAGAATGGAAGGGGATGGAGCCACGGTGGGAAGAACTTTTTTCCCAAGTTGAACCGGAAATCGAAGTTAAAGTGGTTATTCGCAGGCTTGGAAAGATTAAGAGTCCACTGGTGCCCGAGACTCAAGGAGGTTGAGGAATGACGGGGGAGAAAGTGAGAATCTCTGGGTCTGAAGCGCCCTTGTTGATGATGGGTTTTCTCTTTGGTTCTTCACTCCTATTGCCTCCAGGGCAGGAAGCGGGGCGAGACGCTTGGATCGCCACGCTGTTGGGGATCGGCGAGGGATTGGCGTTTACTATGATCATCGCTGGACTTTTACGGCGGTTTCCCGGAAAGACTCTGGTGGGCATCGTGGATATTGTCTATGGGCCCATTCTGGGGAGACTCATATCCCTGGGGTTTGTCCTCTATTTGCTGCACCTCTGTTCATTGGTACTGAACAATTTCTTGGATTTTATCAAGATAAATTTACTGCAGAATACTCCGGAAGCGATTATCCTACTTTTCGGAGTCCTGATATGTGCTTACGCTGCCCGCCACGGTGTGGAGGTCCTGGGACGGCTTAGCCAGGTATTGGTTCCCATCACTGTACTTCTCATCCTCGTTATTACAGTGTTGCTAATCCCCCAGATCGAACTCATCAATATTCAACCCATCCTTAATACTCCATGGCCAAAGATATTTAAAGCGGCACATGGCGCAGCGATGTTTCCCTTTGGAGAGATCGTCGCTTTTGTCATGATCGCCGGCTTCATCAATCGGCCGCAGGAGATTCCCGGCTCGATGATCCGAGCGGTCGCCATTGGCGGGTTCTTTTTAGCGTTTATCGAGCTCAGGAACGCCGCTATTCTTGGAGAGTCGGCGCGCATTTTTTTTTATCCCGCATTTTACGTAGGACGGTTGGTCGATTTAGCTGATGTCTTTACCCGGGTGGAGATCATTGTGGCGTTGAACTTTCTCACCATGGGATTTTTGAAGATCGCCGTTCTTCTCTATGGTATCTCCAAAGGCGTTTCGGAGATTGTGGGTATCGGGACCCATCGCTCGCTGGTTATCCCGGTGGCCATCTTAGCCATATTATTGGCAATGAACAACTTCTCCAACGTTTTGGAGAATATCATCTTTGCCCGGGACGTTTACCCCTTCTTTGCCCTCCCCTTTATCATGGGAATTCCGCTGACAACACTGATCGTGGCAGTGGCCCGAGACTTGCCGAAGAAGAAGGGGGCAGCGCCGTGATGGCAGTATTGATCGTTGGGGGATTTCTGATGGTTGTTGCCCTGGAACTGCCGGGATTACGCCAACGCAAGGACCGACGGGAGATGGCGATCTTCGGTGTTTTGCTGGGTATCGGACTGACGGTGAGCCTGCTCATGGCTTTTCACGTGCCTCTCCCCAAGGTGACGTCGGCCATAACAGAGCTCTTTACCCGAACCGGAATGGGGCGTACTCTTCATTGAATAAGATGTTTGCTGCGATTGATGCCAGCATTGATCAATATTTCAAGCATAGCGCGACTTCACGGGTGATTATTCCCGAGATTCAAAGAAAAGAGCCTTATCCATGGAGGATTCTTAGGGTAAACCGTCGAATACCCTCGGAAATACTGCAAGAGGGTGAAGCATGATATGCCCCTGGGATTTGAGGAGTTCAAGGAGAAAGCCGCGCGGCTAGCCGGCATTGACCTGAGTTGTTATAAGAATGTGCAGATGGACCGGAGAATTCAGTCGTTGATGGCAGCCTGGGATATCCATGATTATGATGAATACTACCGTGTCTTGCAGACGAATCCCGGCAAATATCAGGAGTTTGTTAAGAAGTTAACGATCAATGTCTCGGAATTCTTCCGCAACCCCGATCGTTTTGCTGAACTCCGTGAAAAGATCCTCCCCGAATTGGCTGGAAGAAATAGCTTTCTAACCCTATGGAGCGCTGGATGTTCCAACGGGTCAGAGCCCTACACACTGGGGATTATCCTGCGGGAGATGGGGTTGACCCGCCGGGTGAAGATCATTGCCACCGACATTGATAAAATTATCTTGGAGAAAGCCAAAGTAGCCCGGTATAACGCATCGGAGGTAAGGAACGTTGCTCCGGAATTGTTGAGCAGATACTTCAAACTGGAAGATGAGCGCATATATCAATTACATCCGGATATCCAGCAGATGGTGGAGTTTCGTCATCATAACCTTTTGCATGATCCGTTTCCACCGGCAGTTGATCTCATTCTCTGCCGGAATGTGGTGATTTACTTTACAGAAGAAGCCAAGAGAGAGCTCTATCAGAAGTTCCATTCGACGCTGCGACCCGGTGGCTACCTGATGGTCGGTGGAACGGAACCGCTCCTATCCTATCGAGCGCTGGGTTTTGAAAATCCGCTTTCGTTCTTTTACCGTAAATCCCTGGTGATGGAAGGGAGTAATGGTTCGTGATCCTTGGTTTGGGCACCGATATCATGGAGATCGACCGCTTTCATCAGGCCGTAGCGCGTCATGGAGAGCGGATCTTGAAAAGATTGTTCACTTCTGAGGAATTGACGCTCTGCGCTGGAGCGGAGCATCGTTTGGCTGCCCGCTTTGCAGCGAAGGAAGCTTTACTAAAGGCGCTGGGCACAGGCCTTCGCGCGGTGAGTTGGCAGGAGATGGGGGTCCTCTCCGATGGGTTGGGCGCTCCATGTTTCCGGGTCACCGGCCGTGTGGAAGAAGCCCTTCGAGCGATGGGCGTGGCAAGGGTACATGTCAGTCTGTCCCATAGCCGCAGTTATGTCGTGGCGCAAGTTATCTTGGAGGGATGAACGTGAGGCTGGTCACGGCGACAGAGATGCGCGGCATCGAAGAACGGGCCGCGCTGGACTATGGGTTAACCGGTGACATCTTGATGGAGAACGCTGCCATGGCTGCGGTCCGTTATTTATTGCTTCGACGAGGTCCGGGCCCCGCCCGGACCGCTATTTTTTGCGGTAAAGGCAACAATGGCGGCGACGGTTGGGCGATGGCTCGGTTGTTAATGGAAGAGGGATGGACGGTTCGGGTGTTTCATCCTGGGCTAGGGATACCGCTTTCCCCAGAGGCCGAGGCAAATCGAGACCGTGCATTAGCCGAGGGTATCTCTCAGGGCACTTGGGAAGATGGAATCGGTTCCCTGGCCGATTTTGATCTTATCGTCGATGCGCTTTTGGGAACCGGCGTCAGAGGAGATGTCGGCGGTCAGTTGCTGCAGGTGATCTTAGCGATCAATCGTGTCAAGTTACCGGTTTTCTCCTTGGATATCCCCTCTGGGGTGGCCAGCGATACCGGGCAGATTGCGGGCGAAGCGATCAAGGCCCGTTGGACGGTGGCCTTTGGCCTCATGAAGCTGGGTGAAGCGGTTTTTCCTGGAAAAGAATACTGTGGAGAGTTATGGGTTGATCCCATTGGAATCCCCTCGGATTTGTTGGAAGCCGAAAGCTCATCGGAGGTCATTACTGAAATTCAGGTTGGCAGGGGACTTCCTCGACGGCCAATCGACGCCCATAAAGGAACCCATGGTCATCTATTGGTTCTTGGCGGTTCCGAGGGGATGACGGGAGCCGTTGCGCTTTGCGGATTAGCGGCCCTTCGCTCGGGAGCAGGGTTGGTCACCATCGGCAAGCGGCCGGAACTTATGATATACGACAAGCCGATGGAGATTATAACCCGATCATGGATCGACCTTCATCCCGCGGATTACTCGGTCGTCGTCTTTGGGCCCGGTCTTTCAAAGGCTGCCGACGGAGCGATTGTCCTGGAACGGGTATTGGCGGCGAAGCAGACGCCGCGAGTGATCGATGCCGACGGGCTGAATCTTCTAGCGGAACATCTTAAAGAGGAAAAGGAATTTCACTTCTCCGGCTCCATCATACTTACTCCCCATCCCGGAGAGATGGCTCGGCTTTGCGGTTGTTCAACCCGGGAGATTCAAGCCCGACGGGCGGCCATTGCTCGAGAGAAGGCCCGGGAATGGAATGCTGTGGTTGTTTTGAAGGGTGCGGCAACCGTCGTCGCAACCCCTGAGGGGAAACTATGGGTCAATCCTACGGGAAATCCTGGGATGGCCACGGCGGGTACCGGTGATGTCTTAGCCGGCGTGATCGGTTCGTTGCTGGCTCAAGGCCTCCGGCCTGAGGATGCGGCAGTGGCTGGAGTTTACCTGCATGGCGCAGCAGGGGATTGGGCAATGCGTGAGGTTGGAGATGTCGGAATCATCGCCAGCGATCTGGTGGGATACTTGCCCCGGGTTTTAAGGAGTGTGAAGGAATGTGACGCGTTATGATGATCGTCCCATCCGTCCGGTCTGGGCGGAGATCGATCTTGGAAATATTTGCTGCAATCTAAAAGCGATTCAAAAGTGGGCGGGTCCGGATGTTCACGTGATGGCCGTGGTGAAAGCGGAGGCATACGGCCACGGCGCAATTCGAGTGGCGCAGGCTGCGCGGGAGGCGGGAGCTTCGTGGTTTGGGGTCTCCATGCCCGAAGAGGGAATTGCCTTGCGGCAGGCTGGTATTACGGAGCCAATCCTGATCTTCGGCCCGCTCCAGCCAGAACAGGCGGGGCCAGTGGTTCAGCATGACTTGACGGCAACGCTTTCTTCGTTAGAGGCCGCGGAAGCCCTTTCCCAGGAAGCCAAAGCTCGGGAAAGAACGGCTAAAGTTCATGTTAAGATCGATACAGGTATGGGTCGCGTTGGAATTCACTATACCAAAGCACGAGAGTATTTTGGAAGGATAAAAGACTTGTCCGGCTTGGAGGTGGAAGGAGTATATTCCCATTTCGCCACGGCCGATGAAGCTGATCTATCCTATGCAAAGAAGCAGTTGGAACGATTCAACAGCGTTATTCAGGAACTGGATGGGGCAGGAATGAAGATTCCCATTCGCCATATGGCCAATAGCGCGGGTCTGATCAATCTGCCGGAATCCCATTTTAACCTGGTTCGTCCCGGAATCATCCTCTATGGCCTTTCGCCTTCGGATACGATGATCAATAAACCCATAGCCTTAAAACCGGCTTTTGCCTTAAAAAGCCGAGTGACTCATGTGAAGAGAGTTCCTGAAGGCACGGGGGTAAGCTATGGGCAGATTTACCACACAGGCAAGGAGACTACTATCGCCACGATTCCCATTGGATATGCCGATGGATGGAGTCGCCTTCTCACCGGAAAAGCTGAAGTTTTGATCCACGGACAGCGCTTTCCGATCGTGGGAAGAATCTGCATGGACCAGTGTATGGTGGATATGGGGAATGAGTCCGTTCAGACCGGGGACGAAGTGACGCTCATCGGTCGCCAGGGCGAGCTGGAGATAACCGCCGATGAGGTGGCTTCGAAGATGGGAACCATCAATTACGAAGTGGTCTGTATGATCTCGGATCGGGTTCCGAGGGTATATGTTTGAGAATGGTTGAATAATACAGCGATAACCGTCCTTAAAGTGGGCGGTTTTTTATTTTGAAAGAGCGGAGAGCCGGGGTTTCTTTTTTGGAAGATCTATTGCCGGGTTCTCTCGCAAAGGGTGAGAGCGGATTATTTAAGATGTTATTTATTATAAAATCTTTGCGTCCTTAGCGATCTTGGCAAGAAAAGAAAGACCCCAGCGGCGGTTTGGGAGAAGGCCTTTGGGGGAAGGGGGACGGACCTCTCTCTTGCTCTCTCCGACACGGAGAGAGTAACCTAAGCCGTTGGAGAGGGGGACGAGTGTTCTCTTCGCCAAGACGCAAAGAGCGCAAAGGGTGGGGGATGGATTGTTTATTGTTAATGTCATCGTGATTTTGGAGTAACCTTGAGCCGGTGGAGCATAATAGAGGTTAGCATAGCTGTTGGGAGAGGACGTTATGAAGATTTCGTTACAAAGGATTCTCTTTGCCCTTGTTGGGATCTCCGTTATTATTATGCTCTCTTTGAGTGGATGCCCTGGAGGGGAGGAGGGGCAGATTCCTCATGAGGGAGCTTATACGTTTCTGTCAGAGATCGAGCGCTCGACCTTTGAAAAGGTCAACGCCTATCGTCAATCCCAAGGACTAGCGCCCCTTGAGATCAATGAAGCGATGACCGTTGAGGCGCGGGGACATAGTCGGAAGATGGCCGACGGGGAGGCGTCGTTTGGCCATGATGGTTTTGAAGGAAGGATTATGGCCACGGGAATTCGCCATCAGGGCGCTGCAGAGAATGTAGCCTATAACTCGGGCGTTTCGGATCCGGCGGATACCGCAGTAACCGGGTGGATCGGTAGTGAAGGCCATCGGCGAAATATGGCGGGTGATTTTAACCTGACGGGCATCGGTGCGGCTTCAAATGCGGCAGGGGTTGTCTACTTTACACAACTCTTCATCAAGTCCGACCGAGGTATGCAAGTACAGCCTCAAAGCGGAGAAGAGCCAACTAGCAGACAGCAGCCTTGGTGGTTAAAGTGGTGGTAGAAACCGGCGCTAGAATATTTTATTTAAGAAGGTGTTTTACAACTTGGTTAAAGGGGAGTTTGCCGATTTGTTCCATGGTCTTCTCCATCGGGGTTGGACGCCTTAAGGAGCCGACGAGAACGATCTGAACGGCTTGATCCCGCGTGATGAAGAGTGATTCCACATTGAGAACGCCACTGACCAGACCGGCAATGACCAGCAGTTGTGAAGGGGTCAATGAGATGCTGGCGTTGCCCGATTTCTTGTTTTCTTTTTCATCCCTAGTTTGGTTCGTTTTGTCCTCTGGATTCTCCCATTGGCATAAGAGAGCCTGTAGTTTCTTTAGGTCTTCGTCGGAAAACATCCCGCTCCCCCCCCTAGGGTGTGATGACGAACGGCACATCGGGAATGTCAACAGGTAACGCGAGACCCGTAGCAAAGAGGATGAAGAGGGCTGTAGCTATAATAAGAAGTATATCATGCTTAGTGTTCTCACGGTTGGCGTTTGAATCCAAGGATATCCCCCCCTAAGATAGAGCGTCCTCTTGCAATATATGGAACGGATTTGATATACGTGTTGTTCAAAAAGCCGATTATCATCCCCAGTTCTCTCCGAGTTGAAATCAGAAAACCCCGTCGATCGACGGGGTTTTCTGATTTTGGAAGAGCAAAGAGCCAGAGCTTCTTTTTTGAAAGATTTATTGCCTGTAGGGCAATAAATCTGATTAATGTCAACTAACCCTTTACCGCTCCCGAGGATATTCCTTTGATGATATGCTTCTGCATGATGAGGTAGAAGATGACGACCGGTGCGGACGAGAGAACCAATGACGCCATGGCTAAGGAATATTGCTGTCGGTACATGCCGAAGAAGCCAAATTGGGCCAATTGCAGGGTAGATTGTTTGGGCAGAATAATGAGGGGCAAAAGAAAATCGTTCCAGATCCATAAAACATCTAAGATGGCAACGGTGGCCGTGATAGGTTTTAGGAGAGGCAACACGATCTGGAAGAAGGTTCGGAAGGTTGACGCGCCGTCAATGGCAGCGGACTCTTCGATCTCGACGGGAATACCTTTGATGAACCCATGATACATGAAGATGGCCAAAGGGCATCCCAGGCCCATGTAGATGGGGATGATCCCTAGAACATTTTGGAGATTGAGTTCTTTGGCGGTCATCACCAGCGGAACCATGATGGTCTGAAACGGCACAACCATGGAGAAGGTGAAGACGAAGAAGAATAGCCAACTCCAGCGGGTCTTTGAACGAACCATGGCGTAGGCAGCCATAGAACTGATGAGGATGATTCCCACAGTGCTCAGCAAAGTAATGACAAAGGTATTCGCCAGTACCCAGGGGAACTTCGTCTCCCTCCAGGCATTGACGTAGTTTTCGAGGCTGTAGGACGATGGCAAAGCCGTTGGGCTCATCACGATCTGGGCATCGCTTTTAAAGGAGTTTAGAAGCGTTAGAAGGGCAGGAAATAGAAAAATCAAAGCACAGACCGCCATGACGATCTCCAGAATAATCAATCCGCGCCGTCTTTTCATAACTCCACCTCCCGTCGTTTCATGAAGAAGAGTTGTGTTCCCGTGACGATAATGATGATGAGGCAGAGGAAGACGGCTTTGGCGGTTCCGTAACCAAATCGATTTTGTAGGAAAGCATTGAAGTAGATATCGAGAACCACCGGTGTCGTGGCGTACCCGGGTCCGCCGTTGGTCAGCGCAAAGATGATATCAAAGGTCTTGAGTGAATTTGCCAAGCTATAAAAGAGACAGATCGTCAATGCCGGTAAGAGGAGGGGGAACTTTACGTGAAATAGGCGTTGTAGATATGTAGCGCCATCGACTTCAGCGGCCTCCATAATCTCGGCGGGAACGGTTTGCAGACCAGCCAGGTAGATGATCATAAGATAACCGCAACCCTGCCAGACCGAGACCATCACGACAGCCCAAGGCGCTACATCCGGACTTCCCAGCCAAACGGGGATACCTGTTAGGGCGGGGAGAATCAGACGAAAGACAAAGGACCAGATAAACGCAACGATTACTAGACTTAACACGTTGGGTAGGAAGAAGATGGAACGCAAGATATTCTTGGATTTCAGACGTGTATCGAGGATCAGTGCCAGCACAATGGCGAAGAGATTGGAGAATAGGACATTAAACAAGGTAAAGAACAGGGTAAAACCCACAACTCCTGGAATAAAAACCTCTTTAAACATATTCTGGCTGATAATACGTCTTAACGCATCGTCCTGTTCGGTGGATAGATCGCTTTGCAGGCGATAACTCTTGCGACGATTATCCGGGAGGTAGCTTTCCTGAACCATGGAGCGCTCATCGTCGTCTTTGATGTGAACCCATAGATATCTATGAAAAGCCTTGGCATCGATCGATGCGGGCAGGTCGTCGAATTCATTGAAGAGAAATTGCTTTTCGATCCGCGGCATAAACCGCATATCTTCCTTGAACATCTCTCGAAAGTTCTGTAAACCGATGAATTTCACCGATGTGATGCCCACTGATTTTAAGATCCGTTTAATCCGTCTGCGTTCTGCATTGGAAAGTGGACGGTCTTTGCCGTCTTCGCCCTTGACCCAATGGGCGAGCTGATAAGTATCGCCATCGTCATTGAGCCGGTAATAGGCCAGGATATATTGGAGTTTCTCGGGGTGACGCAGTTGGTTGAGGATACGCCCTTCAAAATCCTCTTTATCCATGGTAAAGGGGATCTCGGGAACAATACCGTTCCAATCGGTAAAGGAGTATTGAACGCCTCGGACCAATGGGCCAATAAAGAAAGCCAGATATAGAAGAAATGCCGGCAGGAGAAAGAGCGCAAAGTTTAGCGCTTTGTCGGGTTTCTGTGATACCATTTTAAAATCCCTCATTTCATGAAGGGGATATCGATGGAGGGAACGGGCGAATAACCCGTTCCCTTGCATGACTAAGTTTCTTTTTGGAAGCTTTATTGCCCTATAGGGCAATAAAGCTGATTTTTTTTGAGATCCTGTGCGATTAACGGACTTCTTTTCGCCAGGTTTCGTCGATGGTCTGGATGACTTGGTCGGCGGTTTTGCGCCCAAACATATATTCCTGAGCTCCGTTTTTACAAGCATCCTCAAAGACCGCCACCGGATACATGGAGAACGCCCAAGGGTTGGTCTTACCCGAGTTTAGGTATTGGACCAGATCCTGGAAGGTCGCATCCATGGATTTCACATCGGCGCCCTTGAAGGTGGGCACCAGTTTGCATTTTTCCACCCATAATTTGATGGCTTCCGGCGTGGCAAGCCACTCTAAGAAGAGTTTTGCGGCCTTTGTCTTTTCGGGACCAGCCGTGGAAGAGATGGCAAAGGTGGAGTCCACATCGGCAAAGAGCTTGGTTTCCGATGCGTTATTGGTGCAGGGGAATGGTATGAAGCCGCAGTTTAATTTGGGATTCGTGCGGATTGCAGCCCCATAGGACCAGAGCCCCTGTACCATCATGGCTGCTTCTTGCGATGCAAAAGAGGCTTGTTGTTCGTTCCAATCCATCTCGGCAGCCTTTGGATCAACGTTCGCTTTATAGAAGTTCATAATTCGAAAGAGGTCATCTTTTTTGATGGGATCTGCAAAGGAACCTTTCCCGGCGTTCATCGATTCCAACCAAGGCTCCAGTTTGGAACCGGCTAAAGAGGTGTGTACCATGGAGATGAAATGGCCCAGCGACCAATTGGCTTTGAAGAGACCGGCAAAGGGGGTCACACTATTCTTCTTCAGCGTTGCGCAGACCGCGCGTAGTTCATCAAAGGTCTGCGGCGGTTTGAGACCATACTTTTTAAAGATATCTTTGTTATAGATGATGCCGATGCCTGCTACGTCCATGGGTAATGCATAGGCTTTGCCTCTATAGGTTACAGCGCTCTTTGTACTTGGGACGACTTTTCCCATGACGGGTTCTTTGGAGAGATCAGCTAACCAGCCGGCTTGAGCAAACTCAAAGACACTGGCGTAGGACTGCAATTGAATGATATCCGGCGCTTGACCACTGGACATCCGGGTCTTTAACACGGTCATGCTGTCGTTGGGTATCATCTCAAGTTCGATCTGGATGTTGGGATTCTTCTTGGTAAAAGCCTCTGTCATTTCGCGAAGCTCGTTATTGATCTCCTGCTTGTAGAAGAAGAGCTGCAGTTTGACGGGGTTGGCGGCGAAGACGGAACCGCCGATGATGCAGACCATAAGCATTAGAAGAATGGAGCATCTCATGACCTTGGATTTCATCACAGAACTATCCCTCCCAAATTTTTTCTAAAATTATATTGCGTAAGGATTGTCACCTCCTCAGTTGTAATTCACAATCTATGTGCTAACGTTTGCATGCATGCTAAGTTGGCTTTTATGAAGAAAAAAGTCAGGTAGTTTAGCTAATACTGGTGCAGGATTTTCTGGGGATCAATTCTGAAGATAGGATCCGTTGGGAAGGGATGAAGTCTTTGTCCTGCAGGCGTTGGATGATAATCTCTGCAGCGTTTACTCCCATTGCATAGATGGGGATACGGATCGTGGTTAACGGAGGGTCGATCATGGAGGCAAAGGGATCGTCGTTAAAGCCGATGACGGATAGATCATCGGGAATGATCCACTGGTTTTCTTTGACGGCGCGATAGACGCCAAACGCCAACAGATCGTCGACGGCAAAGATGGCGGTAGGCGGTGTGTCGCTCATAAGCAGCGATTGGGTTAAAAGATAGCCATCGTCCGGGGTTAGACTGCCATTCCTGACCAAGGATGCTTCAGGCTCCACGCCGAATTCCCGATGTGCAATACAATAACCGGTATACCGATCTTGACAAAAGGTATATTCTTCCGGTCCGTTCAATAAAGCGATACGACGATGGCCGAGTTCTAAAAGATGTCTAACGGCGGAATAACTCGCCTGAATATTATCGTTGTTTACGGAAGGGATTAGAGGCATCTCCGGTACACGACCGATCACTACGAATGGGCAATCTTCCCTAACCAACGACTGGATTAGTTCGTCATTGACCCGAGCCGCCAACAGTATGACGGCGTCAACCCGTTTTTCTCCCCACATCTTTAAGCATTCCTTCGATTCCTCCGCGTGGTTTTCTGCGGTTGCCAGCATAAGATGGTAATGGTAGCGCTGGGTGACTGAACTGATTCCTCGAATGACCTCAGGGAAGAAAGGGTTTAGGAAAGCGCTCTCCGCTGAACGGCTTAAAACGAGTCCCAAGGTTTGACTGCTTCGGCGGATGAGGCCCCGCGCCATCATGTTGGGTTGATAGTTGAGGGCCTTCATGACGGCTCGAACCTTCTTCTTGGTCTCCGGACTGATTCGTGAACTGTCGGCGATCACACGCGAGACCGTCGAAGGGGACACCCCTGCTTTTTTGGCAATATCTTTGATCGTCGCCATGATGCAACTCCTATGATAACGTTTGCATAATATTATTCTATAGATTTCCAATAATTCCTTCTGTTTCCTTCCGAGTATGGAGAAGAAATGACCAACGAGTTGTAAAGACTATAGATGGTCTCTTCAAATATATGCAAGCAACTGTTGGGTTTATGCAGTATTCATAATGCGCAAACGATTGCTTGACACGATTTGTAGACCATTATATGATATTTTTGAATCCTATAACCAAGACTTAAGAGTGCCAATCTTCTCGAAGAATCTGGTTTGAACGGATAGAATGGAGGGAATATCACGAAAAGGTACTTTCTTTCCGATCCTTGGAAGGTTATCGAGGAAGGTTTTGAACCCGACCAAAACCGTTTTGCCGAGAGTATCTTCAGTCTAGGAAATGAGCATATGGGATTGAGAGGTTTTTTTGAGGAGGAGTATTCCGGAGATAGCCTACCGGGAATCTATGTGGCGGGTGTTTATTACCCGGATAAGACGCGGGTGGGCTGGTGGAAAAACGGATACCCCGAATTCTTTGCCAAAGTGGTGAATTCCCCGAATTGGGCAGGAATCAACATCGAGGTTGAAGGATCCCGGGTGGATCTAGCCCATGGCATGGTGCGGGATTTTCGTCGGGAACTCGATATGCAGCATGGGGTATTGACCCGCTCTTTTGTATATCAAGGGGTGGATGGTAAGGAAACGGCCTTTCGATTCACGCGTTTTTTGAGTATGGATGAGGAGACGGTAGCTTGCTTAAACGTATGGGTAAAACCGTTGAACTACGATGGAACACTCACGCTCGTACCCTACCTTGATGGGGATGTGGTCAATGAAGATGCCAATTATGGAGAAAAGTTCTGGGTCGAAGAGGATCGGATGATTCGGGATGATGCGGCTGTTCTAGTCATGCGCACCGAAAAAACGGGATTCCTCTTGGCGGCTTCCATGACGATACGAGCTACTATTGATGGAGAAGCGATTGGCCTACCCAAAACCGGTGAATCCCGGGAAAAATATTTGGCTTATACCCTAACTGCCCAAGTAAAGACCGGCCAAGAGTTGGAGCTGGAAAAATATGTGGCTGTCTGCAGCTCCCGGGATCACAGCGAGGAAGAGGTCGCTGGTGAAAGTGAGCGGCGGCTTCAGCGGGCTGTGGATGCAGGATATGGCACCCTTCGAGCGGCTCAAGCCGAGGCTTGGCGGGCGATCTGGGAGCACAGCGACGTGACCATCGATGGCGATGTCTGGGCTCAGCAAGGAATACGTTTCAACATCTTTCAACTTCATCAGACCTATACGGGTAAAGACCCTCGGTTGAATATCGGACCTAAAGGGTTTACTGGAGAGAAATACGGTGGTTGTACCTATTGGGATACGGAAGCCTTTTGCTTCCCCTTTTACCTCTATACCGATGCCAAAGTGGCAAGAAATCTGCTATATTACCGTTACCTCCAATTGGAACAGGCCAGAGAGAATGCCGCGAAACTTGGCCTAAAGGGCGCCTTATACCCGATGGTCACCATCGACGGCCGGGAATGCCATAACGAATGGGAGATCACCTTTGAAGAGATTCATCGCAATGCGGCGATGGCCTATGCCATCTACAATTACACCCGGTATACCGAGGATCGTGAGTACCTGTACTGCTATGGGCTGGAGGTCTTGATTGAGACCAGTCGTTTTTGGGCGGATCGAGTCACCTACCAACCTCGGAAAGATCGGTATATGATCCTTGGGGTTACCGGCCCCAACGAATACGAGAATAATATCAATAATAACTGGTATACCAATACCATGGCTGCATGGCATATCGGTTATACCTTGGAAAGCTTGGAGGCTATGCAGCGGGAGGACGAACAGGGGTATGTCCGCCTTGTCCAACGGTTGAGTCTTGCCCAAGAAGAGACCTTGAAATGGGGGGAGATCGTGGATAAGATGTACTTCCCCTATTGGGAGGATATGGGTGTCGTTGAACAACACGACGGCTACCGCGATAAAGAGATCTTAACCGTAAACGATCTCTCCAAGGATGAATTGCCCCTGAACAAGCATTGGTCATGGGATCGTATTCTCCGCTCCTGCTTTATTAAACAGGCCGATGTGGTTCAAGGACTATATTTCTTCCCCGACCGTTTCGATGAAGAAATGGTTGGACGAAACTTCGACTTCTATGAGCCCAGGACCGTCCACGAGTCGTCGCTCTCGGCCAGCGTCCACTCGATTGTGGCCAGTCGTTTGGGCTACCGGGAGAAGGCCTATGATCTCTATCTTCGGACCGCCCGCTTAGATCTGGACAATTACAATAAGGATACCGATGACGGGCTGCATCTAACCAGCATGGCTGGGAGTTGGCTGGCGATTGTCGAAGGTTTTGCGGGTATGCGTGTTACGGAGCGAGGGTTAGAGTTCAAACCCTATCTGCCGGAAGCGTGGAAGGGGTATGAGTTTAAACTAAACTTTCGCGGGCGGCGTCTTGCGATGAAAGTCGGCGACCAGCGCGTAGAGATCACACTTTTGGCCGGCGAGGATTTAAAGATCTTTGTAAACGGTGAGGCTCAGATGCTTACACCGGAAAAATGCCTAGAGCTATTCTGATGTTGAGGTTCATCGAGTACTGGTATTAAGGAGAGTGACCCCATGGGCGATGCGTTGAGAGGAATTCTATTTGACCTGGATGGGGTTATCACCGATACAGCCCGTTATCATTACCTGGCCTGGAAACGTCTCGCCGATGAACAGGGAATTCCCTTTGACGAGACCGTGAATCAGCGGCTAAAGGGAGTGGACCGTCGGCGGTCGTTTCAGATTATTCTGGAAGCGGCCGGGGTTTCCATGACCCACGAAGAGCTGGAGCGGATGTCTGCTACGAAAAACTCCTATTACCTTCAGTTGATTTCCGAAATGACGCCCCATGACTTGCTTCCCGGGGCTATGCAACTCTTAGAGCAATGCAAAGCTCAGGGAGTTAGGATCGGTCTGGCCTCCGCCAGCCGTAACGCAAGGTTTGTATTGGAGAAACTTAAGTTGGAGACGATCTTTGATGCTGTTGCCGATGCGGCCCTTATTCGGCACGGGAAACCGGATCCCGAGATTTTCTTGACAGTCATGGAGCAGCTTGAACTTGACGCCTGGAGTTGCCTCGGGGTGGAGGATGCGGCGGAAGGTATCCGAGCGATTAAGGCTGCAGGAATCTATGCGGTTGGCGTGGGGGAGAAGGAACGATTGGGAGAGGCGGATGAAGTCATCCCGGATTTAACCCAGTTCCATTTAGAGAAGTATCAAGCCGATTTTTTGGCCCGGTAAAACCGGGTCAAAAAAATTTCCGGATCGCCTTGACAAATTATATTTAACAATGTTAAACTTTATCCATGTTAAATAAATGAGGTGATGCGGTGGATGACTTCAGGATTGAGCTTTTGACAAAGCTGTTTTGCCAGACGTTAACGGAGGTGGTGCGCCGTCCGGCTTACCAGGAGGCGTTGGAACAAGAATTAACAGAAGTCCAGGTCGATTGTATGCGATATATCTACCTCCATCACCTTCCGTCAATCGGAGAGATCGCCGCCGGACTTGGAATCAGCAACGCCGCCGCCACTAAGCTCGTCAATCGCCTTGTGCTCAAGGATTGGGTTGAACGTAAAGAAGACCCTAAGGACCGACGGGTCTTGCAGATGCGATTGACTGAAACTGGTGAAAGACTGATGGAGCAGGTACGTCAAAGGGAGAGTTTGAATCTGTCAACGGTACTGAACCGGATGGATCGGGACGATCAAGAACTACTTTGTCGTGGTTTAGAAGGATTTTTGACGGCGGCATTGAAAGAAAAGAAATGGGTGGATCGGGTCTGTCTACGATGCGGATGGGCGCATCGAACCGAATGCCCGGGCAACCAAATCTATCGATCAATGACAGGAATGGAAAAAGATCGTGTTTAAAACCTTAAGGTAACCATAGAATAAAAAATAGTAAAGGAGCGGTTGAATTGAATCTAAAAGGCAGTAAAACGGAGGCTAACATCCTAGCGGCATTTGCTGGCGAATCTCAAGCGAGAAACAAATATACATATTTCGCCAGTGTTGCAAAGAAGGAAGGATACGAACAGATCGCCGGGATCTTCCTTGAGACAGCGGACAATGAAAAAGAGCATGCCAAACGCCTGATCAAATTCTTAAATGTGATCGGCAGCACCGTTGATAATCTAAAGGAAGCGGCCGCTGGGGAAAATCACGAGTGGACATCCATGTATAAAGAGTTTGAGCAAGTCGCCCGCACAGAAGGCTTTAATGAGATCGCCGATGTCTTCCAGGAGATCGGCGAAGTCGAAGAGGAGCACGAGAAACGTTACCTTAAACTCTTGGCGAATATTGAAAAAGGTGAGGTCTTCCATCGCGATCAACCCGTTAAATGGCGTTGTCGTAACTGCGGTTATGTCCATGAGGGCACGGATGCTCCGGAAATCTGCCCAGCCTGTGCGCATCCGCAAGCACACTATGAGTTGATGGCGGAGAATTATTAAATAACATCATCAATTGGGAGGTTTTGTCGATGAAGAAATGGCGCTGTGGAGTCTGCGGTTATGTTCATGAAGGGGATGGCGCTCCCGAGCAATGTCCGAAATGTGGTGCACCCCGGGAGAAGTTCGCGGAGATCCCGGGCGAACAGGCGGATCTTATTGAACGTTCACGATTTACCAACCAACTTCATATGGAGTTGGCCAGCTTAATCGAACGGGTAAAGGAGATCGCCGAAGAGGGAATCGCTGATGAATTGGATCCACCTTGCGTAGCCCTGTTCAGAAAGGCGCTTCAATCGGCCACCGAGATTCAACAGGCAATCAAGGCTGAGATTGCGGGACATATTGGGAAAGGGAAATGGGGTTAAAAAGAATCATTAAAAGAAGGGCATGGCCGAGGCCATGCCCTTCTTTTAATGATGAATCCCTTTGCCTTATCCCGACGCCAGTCTGATGTTTCGACGGTGATTGTTGCCGGCGTTATCCTTAATAACCACGGGTGAACTCAGTTTGAGACGGATACGGAAACGTTCACCGGGAAGTAGTTGACTGGAGATGGGTTGCCGATGAACACTGGAGAATCTTGCTTGATCGGATATAAGGATCGCTGAGAGCGGCGCTTGAGGGCGATTTGGACTCAGGCTCTTCCAATCCGGAGAGAGCCAATAATCCTTTCCGCCAAATGTAAGTAAGAGATCGCCCCGGCGTGTGCCAAGTGACGGTGTCGAGCTGGTTACAATCTTCATCTGTAACGTGGCGGGCTTGCCTCCCGTTACTTCCCAATCCACCACGGTAACATGGGTTGCAAACCAGAGAAGCTCTGTTTCGATCGCCGTATATTCGCCAGGAGGCAAAAGCGAACGGCGTAATTCCACTTCGTTGCGGAATGCGCACTCATCTTCCAGAGGCAGTTCCAACGGTGTGCGAGGCGATGTTCTAAAGAGCTCGATCTTACCTTCCCCGTCCATACCCTGACAAACACTGAGACGGTCGATGGCTACCAACCACCGATTTGGCCGAAGATACCGAATGTTCTCGGCGGGGTGGTGAGCCGAAGCGCGTGTGGAAGAAATCCGACGTTTTATCCCAATGAGAACAGGTGCATGCGCTGTCATCACCCTCGAACCTCCCTTCGCTTTCATTTATTATATCGGCAGAACAAACAGGGAAATTAGATATAAATGACATCATTTTCAAGTTTGTATGTCGAATCTGTCCACCCAGCCCTAAATGATTCCATATCCCGGATGGATAAAGGGTCTCGTCTTGTACGTCCATGAAGACTCGACTTCCGGACGTCCTGTCCTAGAGTGAGGCGTTCAAGGATGAACATCAGTCGAACTGGGCTGAGTTTTGAGACGATCCAAAACCCCTACGGGGTTCCATGATGCTTCGAAGATTAACCGAACCCTGACGATAGGAAGGGTTTTACTCCGACACTTAATGATTGTTTCTAAAAGATGTCGGAGTAATCAACGGCTGAAGGGATACCCCTTGTTGTTCAGCTGACTAAAACATTTATAATAAAAAAATGATTATTAAGATTACTCAGGAGTCAGTAATCGAAGTAAAGTTAGAAGTCGGAATTCAGAATTCAGGAGTCAGGAGTTGGAACGGTTGAGAAGGCCTTTGGGGGAAGGGACGGTGTTCTCTCGCAAAGGGTGAAAGAGGATTTGTTTAGATATTAATTAATATAATTTTCTTCGCGTCCTTGGCGATCTTGGCGAGAAAATAAAGACCCCAGCGGCTTGGGGGAGAGCCTTTGTGGGAAGGGGAACGGGTTCTCTCGCAAAGGCGCAGGGTGAAAGTGGATTATTAAGATTACTTAGGAGTCAGTAATCAGGTTAGAAATCGGAATTCAGAATTTAGGAGTCAGAAGTTGGAACGGTTGAGAAGGCCTTTGTGGGAAATAAAAGGCGTCCTTGAATCGACGTATAACTGTTCCGGAGCATTCTGAATACTGGCTCCTGTCTTCTGACTACTCGCTTGCTGAATCAACTTTATAAACACGAAGTCAGCTGACCAATGGCTAATATTAACCCTTGGTTGGTCACTCGCCCCATGAGTTAACCCATTTTTAAGGTGGTCGAGTGACCAACGGCTTGTTTTAAGCTCTTGTTGATTACTCCGACACTTAATGATTGTTTCTAAAAGATGTCGGAGTAATCAACGGCTGATGGGATACCCCTTGTTGTTCAGCTGATTAAAACAATAAGTAAAAAAAGAATTCAGCTGATCAACGGCTTGACAAAAACAGGATCTGTAACGGATAATTGTAAGTACTTTTCTAGGGGGTGGCATCATGACGGAACGGAAGATTGAAGATAAGATAAAGGCGTTGTTGACGCAGATCGACGATGATGAGCAACGAGCTCACTATACTCGTCTGATCTCAACGCTTTTGGAGAAAGGATATTTTCCCGGCTTGGCGGAGGTGCCCGTCGTAAAGTCGGCTGTCTCCCACATCGATGGTGAAAAGGGCCTATTGACGTACCGTGGTTATCCCGTCGAAGAACTGGCGGAGCATTGCAGTTTTGAAGAAGTAATCTACCTGGTTCTCCAGGGTGATCTACCCCTGGAAGTTGAATTGTTGGAGCTTCGCGAACAGATGCTTGCGGAGAAGGATATCCCACTGGATGTGGCGGAATCGATTGTTCGATTTAACCCCAACCTACATCCCATGAACATGCTTAGCGCTGCCGTTCTGCTCTTGGAGGGCGATGATAAAGAATCGTGTGTCGTCAATAATCATTGGGCCAATCTTAATCGGGCTATCGGTCTTATCGCAAAGTTTCCCACCATCGTAGGGACCTTCCTGACGAAGGATCCTCACTTTGCAAAGGGCAAACAGTTTGAGACCTTCTCAGAGTATGCATTATACTGTCTCAATCCTCAGCAAGCCAAATTGCCGGAGATGGTTCGGATGTTTGACCAGTCTCTGACCCTTCATGTGGATCATACCATGAATAACAGCACCTTTTCAGCTCGGGCCGTGGGGTCATCGGAAGCAGGAATCTATGCGTTGATCTCCTCGGCGATCAATTCGCTCTCCGGCCCACTCCATGGCGGAGCCAATGAACGTGTCGTCAAGACCTTGGAATCCATCGGTGGTCCCGATAATGTGATGAACGCGGTCGAGAATTCACTGGAGCATCACCAGAAGATCATGGGTGTGGGACACCGGATCTATAAAACCTATGATCCCCGAGCAAGGTTTTTTAAACAACATATTATCCCGAAGATCTTCATCGAGGATCAACTGTCGGATCGGCCGGAGCTTTGGCGGCTTTATGCCACCGCTGTTAAGCTGGAGGCTGTGGTCACTGAGAAATTAGGCAAAAAGAAACTCTATCCCAACGTTGATTTCTGGTCGGGATTGTTCTATCGGGCGCTCGGTATTACGCCGGATTATTTTACGACCATCTTCGCCATTGCCAGAGTGGCCGGTTGGTGCGCCCATTGGTTGGAACAACGGGAGGGAGACGGCAAGATCTACCGTCCCTATCAACTCTATGTAGGTTTCGATACAAGGCATATCGTTAGGTAAATTACAAATGGTAAATCAGGGCGTGTAAGGGGTCTTTGGAACGAGTCTAATGGATTGTTTTCGCCGGTTAAAAACTGGTGGTCTGACTTGACCAAGGGGCGGACAAGGTTTATAATGATAGCAAAAGAAGATGGAATAAGGTATCGATGAGGAGAGTAGTGCGCTATCCAGGGTAAGAGAGGGACCGTCACCGGCTGTAAACGGTCTTCCCCAAAAGCGTATGAAATGCACCTCTGAACCGCCGGAGGGAAGTTTTTAAGTATCTCCGGTCGGGTACGCCCGTTATCGCGTTGCCGTCAACGGCTTTTAAGAGGGGGGTTCTATTTTGAACCCAACCAGAGTGGAACCGCGAAGTTAAGTCTTCGTCTCTGAATGAGACGAAGGCTTTTTAAGTTTATTGGGGCATATAAATTTGATAACCTGAGATTCCATGGATTAATGGTGGTGATAAAGAAATGTTCAAACGAGTGCGTAGCGATATCAAAGCGGTCTTTGACCGCGATCCGGCAGCGAAAAACATCTTTGAGGTACTCCTATGTTATCCCGGACTGCATGCGGTTTGGGCGCACCGGATTACACACCGGTTATACAAACGCCGTTGTTTTGTATTGGCGCGCATCATATCCCAGGTAGCTCGGTTCTTTACGGGCATTGAGATTCATCCAGGCGCCACTATCGGCGAGGGTCTATTTATCGATCACGGATCGGGTGTCGTAATTGGAGAAACTGCAGAGCTAGGGGATTACGTCACGATCTTTCAGGGGGTTACCCTTGGAGGCACCGGTAAGGAAAAAGGAAAGCGACACCCGACGATCGGCGATCATGTGATCGTTTCTGCGGGGGCTAAAATTCTGGGCTCCTTTACCGTGGGCAATCATGCGAAGATCGGCGCTGGGGCTGTCGTTCTGCATCCCGTGCCGCCCAACAGCACGGTGGTAGGGGTGCCGGGCCGTGTCGTGGTTCAGGATGGAGTCCGTGTTGGACACGAATTGGACCATGCCGATATGCCGGACCCGGTCGCGAAGATGTTCCAGTGTATGCAACATAAGATCTTCATGTTGGAGCAGAGGCTGGAATCGATGGAGGAATCAACGGCGGAGGGGCAAGGTAGTCGGCCACATCAGCCTCCGCTGACGCAACGGACGACCTGATGGCTTCGGGGAGTTGGCAAGCCGACTCTGGATGAAATGGAGCCAAACCCTCATCCCTTGCCTTCTCTCAACATCTTGAGTGAAGAGGAACTGTCGAATTGTCAGGGAATCTCAAAATAAACGGGTACTTTGCCCGACGGTTCGGGAGAGGGATAGGATGAGGCTGCTCCAGAGATATTGATGTCGTGGACTTAAGGAGGAACCATAATGGCTATTCGTCTTTATAATACGTTGACTCGGAAGAAGGAGATCTTTGAAACCGCTGAGGCGGGAAGGGTAAAGATCTATGTCTGCGGTGTGACTCCATATAACTATGCACATATCGGCAATGCTCGTCCGCCGGTGGTCTGGGATTGCTTCCGACGGTTCTTGGAATATCAAGGGTATGAAGTAACATTCGTTCAAAACTTTACGGATGTGGATGATAAGATCATTCAACGAGGCAAAGAGTTAAACCGGGACCCCCTTTCCATCTCCGATGAATATTCCAAGATTTATTTAGAGGATCTTGAAGCGCTTGGGGTATTACCGGCGGATCATTACCCCAAAGTTTCTCAGCACATCCCTGAGATTCTGCAGATGGTGACGGCGCTTGTGGAAAAGGGCCATGCTTATGTGGTGGACGGCGATGTTTACTTCGATATTGAGAGATTCCCTGAGTACGGGAGACTCTCAGGACGTTCACTGGAAGAGATGCAAGCAGGCGCCCGGGTGGATGTAGATGAGCGTAAACGCAACCCCATGGATTTTGCTCTTTGGAAAGCAGCCAAACCCGGTGAGCCTTCTTGGGAATCGCCATGGGGTCCCGGTCGTCCAGGATGGCATATTGAGTGCTCTGCCATGTCCCTAAAGTATCTGGGCTGCGGATTCGACTTGCATGGCGGAGGCACTGATCTCATCTTCCCCCATCATGAAAACGAGATCGCTCAGTCCGAGGCGTATACAGGCTGCGCACCCTTCGTCCATTACTGGCTGCACTCCGCCTTCATTACCATGGGCGGCGACAAGATGTCCAAATCGTTGGGAAATGTGGTGACGATTCGAGATTTGCTTCAACGTTATCCAGCCAAAGTGGTACGTTTCTGGCTTATTGGGACGCAGTACCGAAATCCCTTGAGTTTTGGGGAAGAGGAGTTAAACTCGGCTGCCAAGGGTTTGGAACGCCTGGAGACGGCTCGCGTCAATCTCCGGCATATTCTTGGGCTGTCCCCGGTCGATGGGGATGATCCCAAAGCCCGAGAGATCGCCAATCTCACGGTCGATACCCGCCAACGTTTCGTTGAAGCCATGGAAGACGACTTCAACACGGCACTGGCCCTCGGTGCGCTCTATGAATTGGTGCGTGAGGTAAACCGTTGGGCGTTGGATCGAGAATTTAGGCCGACTGTTCCGGGGTTGAGGGCTGTGGAATCGGTGCTTCAAGTCTTGGATGAACTCGGAAAGCTCCTCGGGATATGGTTTGATCAACCAACCCATGATGGACTCTCGGATGCTGAAATCGAGGCATTGGTTATGGAGAGGCAGGAGGCGAGGAAAGCCAAGAACTGGCAGCGTGCTGATGAGCTCAGGGATCAATTGAAGTCAGCGGGTGTCGTCCTGGAAGATACACCCCAAGGAATTCGATGGAAGAGAGCATAAACCATCCAAGATTCGACTGCCTATTTGGGCAAAATGCAGAAGGGGCTGTCTCAAAAGTTGAAACTTTTGGGCAGCCTCTTTGTAATTCCGACTTAAGTTAAAGAAAAAGGTCTAATGATTAAAAAACATTCAAACGCAACCTTATCAAGCCGTCCAAGCAAAAAGCGACGAAAGCCCCAGTTGCTCTTGATTCGTCCAAAAGCAGATTCGTCTTCAATGGCTCTCAAGGATCGAAATCTCCACGTTTACAAATATTTGTAAATATTCCGGTTTAAAAAAGAACTGTCCCTTTGGGACAGCCCCTTCTTTATTCTTCAGGGATATGATCTTCCAGACTGTTTAGGATCTGGCGAAGTTCTTCCTCCCATTGGAATTGGTGGTCATTCAATTCGTCCTGGTTTACCAGAGAACTGGTATGGCATTGGGAGCATTCTACGCCCACCCGGTCGCCACGGCGCGCCATGACAAAATGGGGGGTATCCATTTGACAACGGGGACATGAATATACCTGGGTTAATTCGAACTCCATTCCATCTCACCTACTTCATGCATGCCTTGTATTCGTGACGCATTAATCTCTAGCGTGTGTCGATGACGGGGTCTTCGCATGACGCGAGTGAAAGCCCTTACAAACTTATTATCCATCAAAAAACCATTGTCATGCAGGGAAAGCTGTGGAAGGAGATCCACTTTAGCGAACTGGAAGGAATAATTAAAGAAAATATAGAATTTTATAAAGAATACATTTTGTGAGGTGAAAAGGTCTGTTGGAGGATTAGGAGCAGTATCTGCAGATAAAAACGGCGCGGGGTGATTTCGTTGACCAATGAGGAACGGGCTTTCTGGGTTTCTCTACAACAAGTCGAGGGGTTGGGACCGAAACGATTTTACAAGTTACTGCAAGCGTTTGGCGAACCCAGGGAGGCTTGGGCTCAGCCTGTGGAAAGGTTAGAGAAGGTTTTAGGCAAACGTGTGGCTGAAGCGATGGCGAAGCAAAAGAGTAAGGATCCATGGGCGGTTATGGAACGTTTGGAGAAAGAAGGCATATCCGTCGTTCTTTCAGAAGAAGAAGATTATCCCATCAATTTAAAGAACCTTAGTGATGCTCCACCGGTAATATATTATCGGGGCGAACTCATGGAACAGGATCGAGCATCCCTAGCCATTGTAGGTTCACGAACTCCCACGGTCAATGGGGTGTACTCCGCCGAAGAGATTGCGATTTCCTTAGCGCAACAGGGAATTGTCGTCGTCAGTGGACTAGCCAGGGGGATTGACGGAGCCGCGCATCGCGGAGCCTTGCGTGGAGGTGGGCGTACCATTGCCGTCCTGGGCTCGGGCCTAGATCATATCTATCCCCCGGAACATCGAGAGTTGGCAGAGGAGATTGCTGCGCAAGGAGTACTAATCTCCGAATTTCCGTTGGGTATGGGTCCGGTGGCCGGTAATTTCCCGGCTCGAAACCGAATTATCAGCGGATTATCCCTAGGCGTTTTGGTGGTCGAAGCGGCGAGGGACAGCGGTTCGCTAATCACTGCTGGGATTGCGTTGGAACAGGGACGGGAGGTCTTTGCTGTGCCGGGTCCTATTCAAAGCCCATTGTGTTTTGGGACGAATCGTTTGATCAAACAAGGCGCTCATCTTTTCCAAGATGTCGACGATGTTTTGGAGCAATTGGATTTTCCGCGGTTGACGGCAGGACAGTTGGCAGCGGTTCGCGAAGAGAAGCTTGATCAATCCGAACAGAGGATACTTCGTTGTTTGGATGAAGGTCCCCGTCATATCGATATTATTGTAAGGGATAGCGGGTTGGCGGCATCTGAGGTTTCCGGGCACTTAATTGTGTTGGAATTGAAAGGATGGGTCGAGGCATTAAATGGTAAGATTTATCGTCGGCGTCGATAGGATATTTACATTTTGGAATGAATTGATATACAATGAAGGGAACAATAAAAGGGTCATAATGGAGGAAGTACGTGCTCATGAATACCGACCGACAACTCTATCAAGGAGAAAGATTTTTCAGCCCAATGGAGGAAGCCCGTCTTTCGCCACGTTTTCGTAAGGAGTTAATGCTTCTTTTGCATCAAGGTCAGATCAGTCAATTGGAAGCGGAGCGAATCATTAACGGCGCTTTGGAGATGAGCCGAACCGAGGTCGGACTCAAAGAATTGATGGATTTATTAAAGGAAATGATTCAAGACCCTGTAAGGCTGTCGTTGATTCTTCCTCGAATCGAGGAAGATGGGCCTCCGACCTTTCATTGAGTATAATTTAAAACGTTCGTTTATTGTCTCCTTCGATAAAGGGGTTTTATGTTAATGCCCCTTTTTCTTGATGAATGAAGATTTGTGTAAATATGACGGAGGAATGGCATAATGAGATTAAAGGTAAGCGTTTCAATTGCATGAAGGGGGTGAGTGAGGATGGGGCGCACGCTAGTGATTGTGGAATCGCCGGCAAAGGCGAAGACGATCAGTAAATTTCTAGGCAAAAACTATATGGTAAAAGCTTCTATGGGCCATATCGTCGATTTGCCCCGCAGTCAATTCGGTGTTGATATCAACCAAGACTTCAAACCCAAATATATAACAATCCGTGGTAAGGGCAAAATATTAAAAGAGTTAAGAGATGCGACAAAAAAAGCAGATAAAGTCTACCTAGCGACGGACCCTGATCGTGAAGGTGAAGCCATCTCCTGGCATTTAGCGCAGTCTTTAGGCTTGCCGGAGAAAGCGAACCGTATTGAGTTTCATGAGATTACGCGTCGCGCAATTGAACAAGCCATCAAAACCCCGAGGAAACTTGATGTCTCAAAGATCAACGCGCAGCAAGCCCGAAGGATCCTCGACCGTTTAGTGGGTTATGAGTTGAGTCCGTTGCTTTGGGCTAAGGTTCGTCGTGGACTCTCAGCTGGACGCGTGCAATCTGCCGCTGTTCGGATGATCTGTGACCGTGAAGAAGAGATTTCCCAGTTTGTCTCCGAAGAGTACTGGTCGATAATTGCTGCTTTCACCAAGAAGACGGGTGAACGGTTTGAAGCAAAGTTGGCGCAAGTAGCGGGGAAAAAGGCTGAAATAGCCAATGAAACCACTGCTCAGCAAATACTGTCTGACCTTAATAAACTTGATTACACCGTCGGTGAAGTTAAGCGAAAGGAACGAATGAGAAATCCTGCGCCGCCTTTCACCACCAGTACGTTGCAGCAGGAAGCTGCCCGTAAATTAGGCTTTTCATCTCGAAAAACCATGGCATTGGCTCAACAGCTCTATGAGGGGTTGGAATTGGGCGCCGAAGGCAGTGTCGGTCTTATTTCGTATATTCGTACAGATTCCGTTCGTGTGGCCCAAGAAGCGTCGGAGGAAGCTGCGGAGGTTGTTCGCCAACGTTTCGGCGGTGAATTTGTGCCGGAGAAACCACCGGTCTATAAGACGAAAGCCGCGTCAGCTCAAGAGGCTCACGAAGCCATTCGTCCCACCTCGGCTACACGATTGCCTGCAGCGGTGAAATCCTTTTTGACCCGCGACCAATACCGCTTGTATCAGCTGATCTGGAATCGGTTTATTGCCAGTCAGATGCGTTCAGCAGTTTTAGATACGATCTCAGTGGATATACTTGGCGGAGATTACCGTTTTCGGGCCACAGGGACAACGGTGAAGTTCTCGGGCTTTCTCGTGCTGTATCAGGAAGGCGCCGACGAAGAGGTTGAAGAGGAAGGCGCATTGCCGGTATTTGAATCCGGAGAACAGGTTGACTTGAAGTCATTGGATCCCAAACAACACTTTACCCAACCGCCGCCCCGTTATACCGAGGCTATGCTGATACGGGCGCTGGAAGAGATGGGAATTGGGCGTCCCAGCACCTATGCGCCAACCATTGATACGATCCTAAAGCGAAACTATGTGACGTTAGAAGAAAAACGTTTCCACCCCACCGAACTGGGGCAGGTCGTCGTTGATCTTTTAAAAGAACATTTCCCAGAGATTGTTGACCCTGCGTTCACCGCAGAGATGGAAGAGAAACTTGATCGGATTGAGGATGGCGAAGCCGATTGGGTTCGTATTCTTCGGGAGTTTTACCAACCTTTCTCCGACGAAGTTAAAGTTGCGAAAGAGGAATTAGACCGGATCAAAGTGGCGGACGAGGTCAGTGAAGAGGTTTGTGAGCATTGCGGGCGACAGATGGTCTATAAATATGGACGTTTTGGAAGATTCCTAGCGTGCCCGGGGTATCCCGAATGCAAAAACACCAAACCGATTCGGAAGGAAACGAAAGTCGCTTGTCCGCTTTGCGGTAATAAGGTCGTGGAACGGAGAACGCGAAAAGGACGGCGGTTCTTTGGTTGTGTTGCCTATCCGGATTGCACGTTTACCCGCTGGGATGCCCCGGCTGAAGATCCTTGTCCTTCCTGTGGATCGTTCTGTGCCGTCAGCAAAACTAAAGAAGGATTCAATGTGAAGTGTCTGCGTGAGGGCTGCGGATATGAGGGTCAGGTTAAGAAGGAGGATAAGGGATGATGACGGAGGCTTGGGTGGTGGGCGCAGGTCTTGCGGGTTCTGAAGCGGCCTGGCAGTTGTCGGAACGCGGAATTCCCGTGCGCTTGTTTGAGATGCGGCCTCATCAAAAGACCTCTGCGCATCATACGAGTCTCTTTGCGGAACTTGTCTGCAGCAACTCCCTGCGAGGCGCTGGTCTGGAGAATGCTGTTGGACTGTTAAAAGAGGAGTTGCGACGGGTCAATTCTTTGATTATGCAAGCGGCGGATCATTGTCGTGTCGAAGCGGGAGGCGCTTTGGCAGTGGATCGAAACGCCTTTGCAAGCTTTGTAACGGCTAAGATCGAACAGAATCCATTGATCACGGTTGTGCGCGAAGAAGTAAAGGATATTCCCGTCGGTCAACCCTGCGTTATTGCCACGGGACCTCTTACGTCACCTGCTTTAGCTGATTGGTTGAAGCAGCGGATGGGTCAGGAATACTTATATTTTTATGATGCGGCTGCCCCCATTCTGACAAGGGATTCCATCGATGATCGTGTGGCCTTCTTTGCATCCCGCTATGATAAGGGAGAGGCTGTCTATATCAATTGTCCGATGAACGAGGAGGAGTACGAAACGTTTTGGAATGCGCTTCGTACGGCGGAGTGTTTCGAAGGCCACCTCCCGGAAGAGAAGGCCATTTTTTTTGAGGGTTGTATGCCAATTGAAGTATTGGCCAATAGGGGTCGCGATACCCTTCGTTATGGTCCGATGAAGCCGGTGGGCATCAAGGATCGGGAGGGGCGGCAACCCTATGCCGTTGTTCAGCTTCGCCCGGAGAATCGTGAAGGAACTTTATATAATTTGGTGGGATTTCAAACTCATCTACGCCGTGGCGAACAGGAACGTGTCTTTCGCCTTATTCCTGGGTTGGAGAGGGCGGAGTTTGCCCGTTATGGGATGATCCATCGCAATACGTATATCAATGCGCCGAAAATACTACGGGCAACCTTACAATGGAATGATGATCCATCGATCTTTTTGGCCGGACAGATGACCGGTGTTGAGGGATATGTGGAATCAACGGCTGCCGGATATGTGGCAGGGCTAAATTTGGCTCGAAGTCTACGAGGGATGGATCCGGTTTGCTTTCCACAGACCACTGCAACGGGAGCGCTGCTTAACTATATCGCCACTGCGGATGCCCGGTATTTTCAACCGATGAATGTGAATTTTGGATTGCTTCCTCCGTTCGCGGGAAGGAAGATCAGGCCGAAATTCAGGCGCTATCAAGCCATATCATTTCGAGCATTGAGAGATCTTAACGGCTTTATTGGGCAGGCGTTGGGATAAGGCTTTAATACCTTATATTCGGAGTAAATATTTTAAGTGTGTCGTAGAGAGATTTAATTAGGGCGTCACGGATACAAATTTTGAATCCGTGACCTTAAATTTTTCTCGCCGTTTTTGGGCTTGAATCTTTTTAATACAGTTCTATCATTCGTTGAAAATGCCATACCCAATCCTGGTTTTAATGGCACGTTAATCTTGATACTCGCATAGCGGCGAGTGGAAAAGTTGTCAATGGATACCATTATAGAGAAAATTTCATGAATTTGCAGGTTTGTGTTGGAAAGTACCATATATTGAATGTTGAAACTTGTCATGCGTCGGATATTGTGTTATGCTTAATAGGGCTGGTGATTGCCTTGAATACATGGGATGGTTTGATAAATGAGTTTTTCGATTATATCCAGGAGAGAAACTACTCCGTCCATACACGTCAAGCCTATGCCGAAGATTTGTCGCAGTTTGTCGAATTTTTGAATGAGACGCGACGTGACGATCTTTCAAAAGTGGATCATCGTATTCTTCGGGAATATTTGGCTAAGCTAAAGGAGAAGGGGTTAGCCAAAACCTCCATCGCCAGAAAGATTGCAAGTTTACGTTCCTTTTATCGATATTTGGCACGACAAGAAGTGGTTCCTTCGAACCCGGTGATCGGTCTGATGACACCCAAAAAAGAACGGCGGTTGCCAAGTTTCTTATATCCCCAAGAAATGCTCGAACTTCTGGAACTTCCGGGGAATCATCCCAAGGGAATTCGCGATCGAGCCATATTAGAGACGCTATACGGAGCTGGGATACGGTGCGGCGAATTGGTGGGTTTAAATCTATCCGATTTGGATTTGAGCCGTGGCTACTTAAGGGTGTTTGGCAAAGGCGCTAAAGAACGCTTGGTTCCTCTGGGTCGACCGGGGAGAGATGCTCTCAACAGATATTTGGAGAATGTACGCCAACGGTTTTTGTCTGAATCCGGGCGTGTTGATGAGAAGGCGGTTTTTCTCAATACAAAGGGCGGACGGTTAACCGATCGCAGCATCCGGAGGATTGTCGAAGAATATGTTCATCAAATGGCGTTGAAGAAAAAGATAAGTCCCCACGCTTTGCGTCATTCCTACGCTACCCATATGTTGGAGGCTGGTGCGGATCTCCGGGTGGTTCAGGAACTGTTAGGGCATGTTGACGTTTCGACAACACAGATCTACACCCATCTTAGTCGCGAGCGAATTCGTGCGATCTACAATCAATCCCATCCCAGGGCATAACTTTTTTTTACCGGATAATGTCAGAAGATTAAGTAAACTACGTTTATAGTATAATTTGTCATTAATTACATAGAATGTAGGTAGTCGGCCACCCCAGCGGGGCTGGGGCAAGCGAAAGGAATGAAAATCTTAAGTTGGCGTGGACGACATAGGGTATTTTCTAGGTAGGGCTCATGGAACGGAGCCTTGGCATTTCATAGGAGGTGACGGGTAATCGATGGGGTTTGGTAAAGGCGAGATTTTAAATTGCCTTTTGGATAGGACAAGCTTATGACGGAACACTATAGAAGGAGCGATGCTAATGTCAGTGTTGGAAAAAGTTCGTCAAATTCGGGAAATGATTCAAAAGGAAGATTTTGGAGCCGATTTAAATATAGTAGCCAAATCAATGTCGGAGATCCTCAGCGCTGATCTGTATTTTCTTGGCAAAGACGGTGCCGTTGTGGCGGGTTCTATTGCTGGGGCGCAGAATGAGCTGAATCCTGAATTGCAACAACGGATGGCTTTTATCTTTCAGCCCGCAGTCAACTTAGAGTTGGAGACCAGCCTTTTCAAAGATGGAAAAGGCGGAGATGGTTTGCTCATGTCGGTATATCCATTGATTGTTTCCGGCAATCGTTGGGGCAATCTTTTGTTGACCCGAAAAAATCAACGTTTCAGTGACGATGAGGTTCTCGTGATTGAAGCCGCGGTATTGGCCTCCTCCATTCTTTTAGGCGGTGTCGGTGGCGAGAAAAAAGACAAAGAAGGACAGTTGAAGACCAATTCCCAAGTGGCGCTTGGTTCCTTGTCCTATTCTGAGCTTGAAGCAATACGCAATGTCTTTTCTGAGCTCGGAGGTGAAGAAGGATTCTTGGTTGCGAGTAAGGTTGCGGATCGTATTGGCATAACACGTTCTGTAATTGTCAATGCCATGCGTAAACTGGAAAGCGCCGGAGTCGTTGAATCCCGTTCGTTGGGGATGAAAGGCACATATATCCGTGTCAAAAATCCGTATTTCTTATCGGAACTGGCAAATAGAGAACGATAAGCCTACGATTAATATCGTTACACAAAAGGACGTCTTGCTTTGGAGGCGTCCTTTATTTATTGGAAGAGCGGAGAGTCGGAGTTTCTTTTTCTTGGTGTGCCTCATGGCATTATTTTCGGCTTCATAAAGGACGTCTTTGGACGTTTTACTTTTTTTGTGCGGGGATTTTCTTGTGAAGGAAATTTAGATTTTTAATAAATTACACCTAAACCTATGAAATACATTAGCCGATAATGGGGATGAGACGTTTTCAGTTTCCACTGAGACATGATTGCCGGAGAGGAGCGGTCTAATGCTGAATAATTCTACAATATCGGCTCTAAGCCGTTCATTGGATGGCTCAGCGCTTCGCCAGGAATTGTTGGCTCATAATATTGCCAATGCTGATACACCGGGCTATCAGAGACATGATCTGGATTTTGCTGCTTTTCTTAAAGCGTCAGAAGGGAACATGGCGACGACCCGGACGCATCCACGTCACCTAACGCCTAATGGGGTCAGTGGAATGCCTCGTGGAGTTCCTACGAGGGATGGCGCAATTCGCGCCGATGGCAATACCGTTGTTATTGAGACAGAGATGGCTCGCTTAAGCCAAAACGCCATGTTTTTTCAATCGCTCTCAAACCAGTTGAATAAGGAGTTTGGACGTCTTCGAGCGGCAATCTCCGGTAGGGGGTAATAGCTTATGGAAATGTTTCGTTCCATCGGAATTGGTGCTTCTGCCCTAACTGCCCAGCGGCTTCGGATGGATATCATTTCTGATAATATCGCGAATGCGGGAACAACACGAGGGGTGGATGGAGGACCCTACCGCCGCCGGATGCCGGTTTTTGCCGAGGCTTTGCAAGGTTCGATGCAGGGGGATCGTCGGGCTGGCGTGCGCGTTTCGGAGATACGTCAGGACAATAGCCCTTTTCGATATGTGTATGATCCGGGTCATCCCGATGCGGATGACCGAGGATATGTCGCTTACCCCAATGTTAATGTCGTTCGGGAGATGGTGGACTTGATGGGGGCTGGAAGAGCCTATGAAGCCAATGTGACTGCGATAAATGCCGCCAAAGAAATATTCCGTTCGGCACTGAGTATTGGGCGGAGTTAACATACGCTTTTGCAGTCGGCCACATTTGCAAGCTGGAACTGTGGAATGGTGAAAGGGGCAACCCTCGTTCCGATCCCTTCTGGCTACTGTGATGCCTCTGTCGCTCCATGTCAGGCAGGATGCTTTGGAATTGGCATATATTACCTTTATATCATGGACGAATGGTTTAGGACACGGAGGAGCCTGTATAACGGGCTGTTTTGTGTTTTTTTCTTTTCAAGGACGCCTTTTACTGACCCCGCAAAAGCCCCAAATCGAAGGGTTTGTAAATGGTATTCCTCATAATGATTTGTTTTTAAAGGTTTCATTGACGAATTTATGCTGTAGAAAAAGGATTTTCTCGATTAATGATAAATTTATACTGAGTAGTCAAATAACGGGCAATTTGGCCGAACTAAGGAGGAAGAAAGATGTCTATCACACCGACTCGATTTATGCTTCCGCCATTAACACCACTATCACAACGGCCCGTCATGAAACCTCCCGCGACAGGGGACTTTGGCGCAGTGCTTCGAAATGCATTGGCCGAGGTTAATCAAGCGCAGCTCGATTCAGCAAGGTTGGATCGAATGCTGGCTCAGGGAGAATTGGCCCATGTTCATGAGGCGGTTATTGCTGCAGAAAAGGCCACACTTTCATTGGAGTTAACGATTCAAATTCGCAATAAAATTTTAGACGCCTATCAAGAGATTATGCGGATGACCACATGATATTGGGGTGGGTAACGGCTAGGTTCAATGGTAATCGTGACCGGAGGAGAAGCAATGAGTGATTTTGTTCAACAACTGAAAGCCATCTGGGAGGGGATGGAACCCAACCGACGGCTTTTGTTGGCTGGAGCGATGATCTTTGTCGTCATTGCTTTAGTGGTGTTGGTTATGGTTGTGGGCCAGCCAAAATACGAACCTTTATATACAGACTTATCTCAAGTCGAACAAGATGCTTATATCGGAAAACTAGTGGAGATGAATGTGCCCTATCGCAAAGTTGGGAGTACGATATTAACTCCGAAACCCCATGAAGTCCGGGGACGTTTGGTGGATCAGGGTTTTGTCAAAGGCGGAGTTCTGGGATGGACACTCTTTGATAAGAGCAGCCTCGGGTCGACTAACTTTCAGAATAACGTTTCCTACCAGCGGGCTTTACAAGACGAAATCCGCCGGACACTCCAGCAAATGCAGGGGGTTATGGATGCTCAGGTGATTCTTACGATGCCCATCAACGAAGATGTGGTCTTTGCTGACGAGCGAGTTGATCCCACGGCTTCGATTATGTTGAAGCTTTCTTCCCCCAACTCCATCAACCAGGCGAAAGTAATGGCGATTACGGAATTTGTGGCTAACTCTGTCAAGGGAATGAAGCCGGAGAATGTGACGGTCGTCGATAATTTCTTGAACGATCTGACATCTGGCATGCGGGATAAGGGTTGGATGGTCAACGGTCGTCGCCTGGGGGATCACCTCTCTGCACGGATGGTATTTGAACAAGAGATGGAAAAGAGCATTGAGAGTATGCTCAATCGAGTGCTGGGACCCAATAAGGCGGTGGCGCGGGTTCATGCGGATCTTAATATGGATTATCAAGAGATCAAGAGTGAGATATTTGGAGATCGGGGTACTCCCCGAAGTGAACAGGAGCGAATAGAGACTTATCAAGGGGATCCTGCCTCACAGGGTGGGGTGCCGGGAGTCGACTCCAACCTTACTGAATACCGGTCTGCATCGGGGAATAACCCATCAAACCATTATGAAAAGTCCGATCGCACTGTTAATTATGAGATTAATCGGACAGAAGAGTTTCGAATCAAAGCTCCAGGTGAAGTCCGTCGTTTGACGGTGAGTCTTTTTGTAGACGGAGACATGACCCCTGCTCAGGTCGCTCAGATGGAAACCTCTGTCGCCAACGCCGTCGGATTGGATGAGAATCGAGGGGATAGGTTGACCGTCGCAAATCTACCTTTCACTCGCAATGATCCGTTTAAAGACATGCCAAACGAAGGGAATATTTCCTGGGATCAATGGATAAGAGCCGGAGCATTACTGGCTGGAATCGCTCTCTTGCTTGTTTTCTTCTTCTCCTTTATGCGATCTGTTCCAAAACCCGGTGTTGCCGGAACCTCAGGTTCAAGGATTGACACCATGGTGGGAGGAGGAGTTTCCATGGCGGAACTTGCCGCAGCCCGTGAACTCAGTCCGGAAGAGCGATATCGTAATGAGCGTCAGGAGAGTCTGGAACAGTTCGCTAAGGATCATCCCGAAGACTTGGCCGTGTTGCTGAAGGCATGGTTGGCGGAGGACTGAGATAATTACAAGAGAAAAGAGAAAAGAGAAAAGAGAAAAGAGAAAAATAAAGCTAATTAAGATTGAATAGGAGTTTTTCTCTTCTCCCTTTACACTTTACCCTTTGTTTTGGAGGGAGCACTTTGGCGCCACCACGTTCACAAGATTTATCTGGAAAGCAAAAAGCAGCGGTCCTACTCATTTCGTTGGGGACGGAGCTTTCTTCCAAAGTTCTTAAGAGCTTGCGGGAAGATGAGATCGAAGACCTGACGATGGAGATCGCTAATTTGCGCCGCGTTTCTCCCGATGTTAAAGAACGTGTTCAGGAAGAGTTCTACCAGATCAGCAAGGCTCAAGACTATATTGCAGCTGGAGGTATCGAGTACGCCCGCGAAATGTTGGAGAAAGCCATGGGTACGGGAAAAGCCCATGAGATCATCAACAAATTGACGGCGACGCTTCAGATTCGTCCGTTTGATTTTGCGCGCAAGACGGAGCCTGGGCAGTTGCTGAATTTTATTCAAAATGAACATCCTCAGACCATTGCGCTGGTTATGTCCTATCTCAATCCTGAGCAGGCCGGGGTTCTTCTGTCGGCATTGCCCGCCAATCAACAGGTAGAAGTTGCTAAACGAATCGCCACCATGGATCGAACCTCGCCGGAGGTTCTCCGTGAGGTCGAAGGCGTTTTGGAGAAGAAACTCTCGTCCTATGTCATGCAGGATTTTACCATTGCGGGCGGTGTGGAAACCGCCGTATCCATTTTAAATCGTGTGGACCGTGGCACCGAAAAGACCATTATGGAAGCATTGGAAGAAGAAGCTCCCGAACTGGCTGATGAGATCAAAAAGCGGATGTTCGTCTTTGAAGACGTTGTTATGTTGGATGACCGTTCGATTCAGCGTGTTCTGCGTGATGTGGATATGAAGGATCTTGCGATGGCCCTTAAGACAGCCAGCGCAGAGGTGAGCAATTTGATCTATAAGAATATGTCCAAGCGCGCCGTGGAAATGTTGAAGGAGGATATCGGTCTAATGGGTCCGGTTCGTCTACGCGACGTGGAAGAAGCTCAACAAAAGATTGTCAATGTTATTCGGCAGTTGGAAGAGACAGGCGAGATCATAATTTCCCGCGGAGGGGAGGACGAGATTGTTGTCTAAGATTATCAAAGCCAAGAACCTTTTGGAGACGGATTCCTGTCGGGTCGATGCCCCGGAGCCCCGTCTCTTTTTCATAGACGAACCTGAACCCGTTCCGACTGTGGAGGAAGAGACGATACCGGAGCCTGAGATTTCTCCGGAGTTGATTTTGGAACAGGCTCAGGATGAGGCGGAGAGAATCCTAAGCGAAGCCCAAGCCGAGGCGAAGCGAATCCAGGAGGCCTCTCAAAGAGAAGGCTTTGAGCAGGGTTTGAAAGAAGCATTGGTCGCAGCTGAACAGCAATTAGCTGGAGAACGGGAAGAGATTGCTGTTCTTCGTCAAGCGGCCGAGGTGGAATACACAAAGCGTGTCTGGGAATCCGAAGGAGAAATACTCAAGTTAGCATGTGAGATTGCCGAAGTAATAATCAGAACTTCCATAACGGAGCAGCCTGAGAGTTGGCTGAAGATGGTTCGCGAAGCTGTTGCCAAAGTGGCTGGGGCCAATGAACTGATACTTAAGGTGTCTCCTGAAGATGCGGCAGTGCTCAATGAAAACCTTAGTCTTATCCGAGAGGTTCTGACGGAATCATCCCCAATTCGTATTGAAACGGATATTTCGATGAAACCTGGGGATCTTTGGATAGAGTCCAATATCGGTCAGGTGGATGCCAGGATAACCCAGCAATTACAGGTGGTAATCGCCCAATTGCGGGCAGGGATGGTGCAGCCATGACCCTTCCATTGCCGGTCATTCCTGCTTTTGCACGATCCCACTACACTCAATTGCTTCGTCGTACTGAGCCATGTCAACGGTTAGGCCGAGTCCAACAGGTGGTGGGTTTGACGGTCGAAGCCCAAGGCCCCGCAACTTATCTGGGGGAAGCATGCTACTTAAAACCCCCTCAGGGGCCAAAGGTTGCTGTGGAAGTTGTGGGTTTTAAAGATGGACGTGTTTTATTGATGCCCTTAGGGGATATGGAGGGAGTTGGACCCGGTACCGAAGTGGTGGCTACAGGGAAACGAATGGAAGTAGCCACGGGCCAGCAGTTATTGGGTAGGGTTTTGGATGGATTAGGACGTTCGATGGATGGTAAAGGCCCGATCGTAGCTGATGGATACTATCCCTTACAGGCTGCGCCCCCCAATCCATTGACAAGAGAACGGATCAAATCACCGCTTAGTCTCGGCGTTAAAGCGTTGGATGCAACCCTGACCTGCGGAAAGGGTCAACGGCTAGGGATCTTTGCCGGTAGCGGGGTGGGCAAAAGCACGTTGCTGGGAATGATTGCGAAGAATACCTCGGCCGATGTGAACGTTATTGCACTCATCGGTGAACGCGGCCGCGAGGTTCGGGACTTTCTCGAACGTGACTTAGGAGAAGACGGACTTTCCCGCTCCGTTGTCGTGGTGGCCACATCGGATCAGCCATCGCTGATTCGGCTAAAAGGAGCTTTAGTAGCAACAGCTATCGCCGAATATTTTAGAGACCAAGGCCTCGATGTCATATTGATGATGGACTCGGTGACTCGATTTGCGATTGCTCAGCGTGAAGTCGGCTTAGCCATTGGTGAACCGCCGACGACACGGGGCTATACCCCTTCGGTTTTCGCGCTTCTTCCCCGATTGCTGGAACGCTCGGGTACCGCCGAACGGGGTAGTATCACTGGGCTTTATACCGTCCTGGTCGAAGGCGATGATATGAATGAACCCATCGCCGACGCGGTTCGAGGCATCCTTGATGGACATATCGTTCTCTCACGGGCTTTGGCCCATGAAAATCATTATCCCGCCATTGATATTCTGGCCAGTGTTAGCCGTTTGATGACGGAGCTCGCCGCCTCCGAGCACCAACAAGCTGCAGCCAAACTCCGAGAATTGTTGGCAATCTATCGGAACAGTCAGGACTTGATCAATATCGGGGCATATGCGATGGGAAGCAATCCTCAGATCGATCGGGCAATTAAAATGATCCAACCCATCAATGCGTTTTTAAGACAGAGCATATCCCAGCCTTCAACATTGGAGTCCGCTGTCGCTGATATGATCGCTTTGATGCGGGGGGGCGACTAATCCATGGGATTTCGCTTCCGGTTTGAGACTGTTCTGACCGTCAAAACCCGAAAGGAAGAGGAGAAACGCTTCGAGCTACTGGCTGAAGAGCAACGTATGCAAGCCAAGGCATTGGAGCTCAATCGCTATGAGAATGCTCACCAAGAGAGCCTAGATATGCTTACCGCAGCAAGTCAAGGTCAGGTTGATCTGGAATATCTATCGATATGTTATGCCTATGCCAATCATTTAAAGCAACGTCAAGATAACTGCAGGGATGAACTGCATAAGGCGCAGATGGACGTCTCTCGGGTCCGTCAAGAACTGGTGGACGCAAGGAAAGAGACAAAAGCCATGGAACAATTGAAGGAACGGGACTATCGTGAATATCTCCGTGAAGAGCAATCAAAGGAACAAAAGTTCCTGGATGAGTTGGGCGTTAACGGTCATAATCGCAAACGGGGGTGAAATGGGTTGGGCCGCTTTTTTCTTGGGATATTGACGATGATATTGCTCTTGGCTTCCATAGGCGGCGTCCTGTTTGCGTTGGATCAAAGCGGTTGGTTCAGTTTGCAACCGGGTTTGATAGGGATATTGGGCAAGATCCCTGGTTGGCAAGACCTTCCCGACGCAGTGGCAGATGGCCGAAACGAAGCAAAAAGCTGGGAACAAAAGGAGAATCTCTATAAAGTTCAGATTGAACAACTTCGTCAAGAGAAAGAGAAGGTTCAAAAAGACTTGGAGGAGTCTTTGTTCAAGAAAGACTCCATAACCAAAAGTGATGGGTCGTCTCGGGCGGGCGATACGGCTAAGGATAAAGCGCCTGCTTCCGTGGCTCCTTCAGCTTCCCAAGCTGCGATACTATTAGCCGACATGAAGGCGCCGACTGCTGCAGAGATACTGTTGAAGGTTCCTTCCGATGTAGCACTGGAAATTTTGCAGAAAATGGATAATCGTAAAGCCGCTAAGATAATGGAGGCCATGCCCGTGGAGAATGGATCAGATCTCCTGGCGCGGCTGGCTCAGAATCAAACAGCAAAAACCGGGAAATAATGGTCTTTGATTTTCATGCTCCATGGAAAGGAGGTGAAAAAGAGTGAATGAAAGCGTAACCATGGCAACCCTCTTCTCTACCCCAGCAATAGCAAGGAAGCAATGCCAAATCTCCTCTGTATCTCCGGAGAAAATGGGCGCTCCGATCTTTGCCGTTATGTTGTCTGAGGTGATGCAGGATTCGGATCTCAAAAGCTCACCGGCGATGCCCTTGCCAAATTTCAGTTCTCAGCTTACTGAAGATCTGGGACAAACCGCAAGCGATCAAGATTCTGTACAGGGGCATTGCAGTGACTGCGAGGAGAAGAAGGGTGATGAATCTTCCATCTCGGAGCAGGAAGCGGCCGATGGCGAACTTCTACTTGCAGGTTGGATGATGCAGTATTCCAATCCATTGCAATCACGGCCTGAAAGCGCAATCTCCGATGAACCCGTCGCAACAGGCAATATTGAAGCAACGATTCCCTTATCTCAGGACAACATTTCAGAGGCAGAGGGTAGTCTCTTTACTTCATCGGCGGTCTCCACACCATACGTGACACAGTCTGGTGAGAGGGGGAAGATGGCTTCCGTCGAACTCCGGGTAGAAAACGAAAATGCTTTCGGCGATATGTCATCAATGGTTGTCGATTCCGAAACAATGCCAAGCGAAGAAAGGGAAAGACCTTCTCATCCTCTGCGGACAGCTCAAGAAGAAACTCATCGCGCGGAAACAGTTGCGGAAGAACGTTTTGTACTCGTCAAACAATCCTCAACAGGTTTTACTGAAGATAATCATCGAAGAGAAGGCTACAAAATACCTCAATCTGATTTCATAGCGAAATTTTCATCGGCATTTCGAGGAAGCAGTCTCCGCAATGAACATGGGGATGTTCGGCAAGAATCCGGAATTGCAGGAACCGAACCCATTCTGTTAAAGGCAGCGTCTTTGATGGATTTGCCGAAAGTACCAGCAGATGTTCGCTTTGAACGATGGGCCTCGCCTGTACTGACGGTCCCGCCGATGAAAGCCTCGGTCGACGGTTCGTTGGGGCTTTCCCATAACGGAGTTCCATCCATCTCCGCCGAGAGCATAGAGGTTCCGATGGTGGAGAATGAAACCACACTATTGTCGGAGATGCCTTTGGAGGAAACAGCAGAAACTCCGCTGAATCCTCGTGGCAATGGAGAGATCCTCCAAACCCTTCTTAGCGAACCGGATCGAATCAAATCTATAGAGGTCCAAGGAGAGAATGCTCAACCGATTGGAGGCAACATCCAATCAATAGCTCCTGTGAATGATCGCTCATCGACCACCTCGGAAGTTCAACATGCTCAACGAGAAATTCCTTATCAACCGCAAGAAGTGGTCTCGCAGATCATTCAAGGGGCTCATATTGCGGTGCGAGATGGAGCTGTCGAGATGAAGCTTCGTTTGCAACCTGCTGAACTGGGTCGGGTCGAACTCAAGATCATCTATGAAAAAGATGTGGTCAACACTCATTTTGTTGCAGAGAGCGAAGCTGTAAGGAAAATTATCGAAACCCATCTGCCTCAATTAAGAAATGCTCTCCAAGAATCCGGACTTCATGCCGATAACTTTAGTGTCTCGGTAAATGACGGATGGTCTTCATCGGAGAACCGTCACTTCGGACAGGAGAACCAAGCGTATCGGTCTACCTCTAAAAACCATGATTGGAAAGATGCGGGCAGCGAGCAAGAAGTGATGCCCAGGGAATCCCTTTGGACGGGAAGGATAAACCTTAAGGCGTAAAGAGCCTTAGTTATGGGAGGAGGTGAGGTTTAATGTTCAATGGCGTATCACCGGTTTCTTCCGATCGTGCTATCGGTCAAGCGCCGAAGCAGACCCTTGGTAAGGATGAATTTCTCAAACTGTTGGTAACTCAGCTAAAATACCAAGACCCACTAAACCCCATGGAAGACAGGGAGTTTATCGCCCAAACGGCTCAATTCACGGCATTAGAACAGATGCAGAATCTGTATCGTGTCGGTGAATTGCAACAAGCAACTAGCTTGATCGGTCGACATGTTAAGGCGGAGGTCTACGATATTCCAGGCTTACCGGAGATCGTCTATGGAAACGTCCATGGCGTACGAACCATCAGCGGCCAGACATATTTGGTGCTTGATGGTGGACGGGAGATTAAGGTTGGTGATGTGGTGTCCGCCCTTGACGAAAATGGTCTGCGAGCTGAACTTGAATCCATGATTGGGTGCTCCGTCGTTGTCAAAGTCTATAATAGCGAGGGAGAAGTGGTGGACTTTCGGGAGATCGTTCCCACGTCGTATGAGATTCAGAATGGAACACCTTATCTTGTGACCGAAAGTGGAGAAAAAGTCCGGCTTAAAGACACGTGGATGGTAGGTGCGCATGCATGACGGAGAAGATAATTCACCCTATTCAAATTAACCCAGGGCTACCTCGAGTACAACCTCCGGTAAATCGTCCTGGAAACGGCGATTTTCAACGGATATTGGATCAACAGATCTCTGGGGAATTAAAGTTTTCTGCTCATGCACAACAACGATTAACATCGCGGAACATTCAACTCACACCTGGAGAGATGGCGGGTCTCCGTGATGCGGTTGGCAAAGCCGAAGCGAAAGGCGCAAGAGAATCGTTGGTTGTCATGGATCGAGTTGCTTTGGTGGTTAGCATTAAAAACCGAACAGTTATCACAGCGGTGGATGCCCAAAGCATGAAGGAGAATATCTTCACCCAAATCGATAGCGCAGTGATCGTTCGGCAGTCGTAATCTGGTAATGGTTAAGCTAATAATCGGATAAAGCGCGGTCGTGTTCGAAGTAAGGATAGGCTGGACCTCCTGGAGGAAGCCGATTGCTCCCCAACCGATTGCGGGGAGCCTCGAACAGTCCGTAGCATGAAAGGGAGGTCATGCAATTATGATGCGTTCGATGTTTGCGGGCGTTTCAGGCCTGCGTAATCATCAGATCCGGATGGATGTTATCGGTAATAACATTGCCAACGTTAACACGGTAGGTTTCAAAGGCGGTCGTGTAACGTTTCAAGACACGCTAAATCAAATCCTGCGGGGAGCCTCTGCGCCGCAAGCTGGCCGGGGCGGCACCAATGCCCTTCAAATTGGTCTCGGTGTCTCTCTAGCCAGTATCGATGTGATCCATAGTCAAGGGAATCTGCAAAACACAGGAAAAGTCACGGACTTGGCGATTCAGGGCGATGGATTCTTTGTTCTGGGCGATGGTGTGAATCAGTTTTATACACGAGCAGGCATGTTCACATTGGAATCCGATGGACGACTGGTTCATCCGGCTAACGGCCTTATGGTTCAGGGGTGGATGGGCAATAATGGCGTCATCGATACCACAGGATCTCTGAGAAATATCCGTTTGCCCATTGGGCAGACCTTACCGCCGATCTCCACCACGCGAATCGACTATGCTTATAATCTGGATTCACGAATCAATGGTGAATTGAATTATGTTCCCAATCCGCAGACAATCGTCGATGCGGATGGAAATACCGGACGATTGACTTTTGTCTTCCAACCCACCGATAACTTCAATGAGTGGACCTATACGGTGGAAGTCAACGGCGGCGCCGTATCGAGTGGCACGCCTACAGGAACAATCCGAATGAACTCCGATGGCACCATTGATAATATCTCCGGTGGTAACTTTCAGATTACATTAAACGGTGGAACAGATCCCATCCATGTAAGGGTTCCCAGCAATGGCGATGCTGGCGGCGGAGCTTTTGCCGTTTTTACTGATGCGGCAATGACCAACCAAGTGGCATCGTTCGGGGGAAACTATGCGGCTCCGGAGCAACCCACTACAAGTAGCAGAGTTGTGGACTCGTTGGGTAATATCCATACGGTTTATACCCGTTTCACAAAGACATCCAACAACAACTGGAGCTGGGTGGCGGTTGACGACACCGGTGCTGAGACTTATGGTAGTGGAACATTGAGTTTTGATACCAACGGCCGCGTGACGGCGGCTACCGGAGGACCCATCACCTTTACACCACCGGGAGCAAATACGATAACCATCCTCCCCGAGATGTACGATCTTAGTCAATATGCCTTTGCGACCTCGGCCACCTCAACGGGGGACGGTTATCCGATGGGTTCGTTGGAGAGTTTTAACATCAATAATGCCGGTCAGATCGTGGGGGTTTTCTCCAACGGATTGACGCAGATCTTAGCACAGGTTGCACTGGCCAGCTTTAACAACCCCGCAGGGCTAACTCGGACTGGGGATACCATGTTTGCTGAGTCGGGCAACTCAGGGGTAGCTCAAGTCGGCGCTGCCGGTGTCGCCGGTAAAGGAGAGATCACGCCGGGTGCTCTTGAGATGTCCAATATCGATCTATCGCAAGAATTTACCGATATGATTGTGACCCAAAGAGGTTTTCAGGCCAACTCTCGGATTATTACCACTTCTGATGAGATGCTTCAAGAGCTGGTTAACCTCAAACGGTAAGCCGATCAATTGATGACCGATCGGATATCCATTGAGAAATAAGGACGTATAATTCGTCCGCCACCGACAAAACGACGAACCCCCTCTCCTATGGGGGTAGGGGGTTCGTTTTAAAAACGGCGGAGCCGGGGAAACGAGGGTTTGATATGATTAAGGTGACACGCTTAAATGGTAAAGAGTTTATGTTGAACCCCCATTTAATCGAGTTTATGGAAAAAACGCCGGATACGGTAATCACCCTCATCACCGGTACTAAGGTTGTTGTTGGTGAATCCTTGGAGACGATCCTCGATGAAATCATCGTCTACCGGCGTCGGTTGGGAGAAGCGGGCAGGGAACCACTTCCTGCGGCGTTTTATCGGGATGGTGAAGCGTAATGGATATTGCAACAATCGTTGGATTGATTGCAGGAGTAATCCTCATCATCAATGGGATGACTGGCGGAGGAAATAGCCTTACAACCTTTCTCGATCTGCCTTCCGCCTTTATTACAGTAGGCGGGTCGACGGCGGCTATGTTGATCAATTTTCCGTTTGCTCAGTTTTTGTCGGCCATACAAAGTGTGCGATGGGCGTTTTTATCCAAGCCATTGTCTGTCGGCGACGTCATAAGTCAATTGGTGAGTTTTGCTGAGAAGGCTCGACGCGAAGGGTTGCTGGCGCTTGAAGAAGAAGCGCAGCAGACCGGAGATTTATTTCTGCAAAAGGGAATTCAACTCGTTGTGGATGGAACCGATCCGGAACTCGTCAAAGACATTCTTGAGATAGAAATATCGTTTGTGGAGGAACGCCACAAAGCAAATAAAGGATTTTATGAAGCGTGGGCTGCGTTGGCGCCTGCCTTTGGTATGATCGGTACGGTTATTGGTTTGATTCAAATGCTTAAAAACCTTCAAGACGTCTCGAAGATCGGTCCTTCGATGGCGGTAGCCCTAATGACAACGCTTTACGGGGCTCTCATGGCCAATTTTATATTTATACCGATCGCGGGTAAACTTGGAATTCGCAGCGGTGAAGAGGTTTTAGTTCGCCAGATCATGATCGAGGGAATCCTATCGATTCAAGCCGGGGAAAATCCTCGTATTGTGGAGGAAAAACTCAAATCATTCTTGCCGCCGAAAGAGCGCGAGGGGATTCAGCGGAAGAAGAACACTGAGGAAGTGAGCGCCAGTGCCTAGGAAGAGGGTTAGTGCGCCTGCTAGAGGCGCTCCATTATGGTGCCTAACCTATGGCGATATGGTCACCAATGTTTTGATCTTTTTTGTCCTATTATTTGCCATGTCTGAGATCGATAAAGTCAAGTATGTAGAGATCGCCAATTCACTCAGAGGGGCTCTGGGGGGAAAACAGAGCGTTCTGATGGGTGGTTCCGCAGTCCTGCAGGACTCGGCGGCGGATCAGACGCCTTCCGTTATTACGGAGGAATTTAGCGAAACCATATCAAAACTTGTCGAAGATATCGGAAATAATGGACAAACTCTTGCTGGCATTGAGATCTATCAGGATGAACGTGGGTTGGTCATCAGCTTCAAAGAAAAACTCTTCTTTGATATCGGCAAGGCCAATCTGCGGACTGCTGCCATCGATGTCCTATCAAAGGTCGGCGATACGTTGCGCGAGGATCAACATCGGATTCGCGTCGAAGGACACACCTGTGACCTCCCAATACGAACATCCGTATATCCGTCGAACTGGGAGTTGTCAACAGCACGTGCAACGAATGTTGCGCGGTTTCTGATTGAACAGGAGAATGTGCCTGCTGAGCGCATGTCGGTAGCCGGTTATGCCCAGTATCGTCCGATCAGTGAAAATACCAATGAAGAAAATCGTTCAAGAAATCGGCGTATTGATATTGTTTTACTATCAAATAGGAATTTCGGCGAGTTCTAAGTAGTCGGCCACGTCAACAACCGTTGACGAAAGCGAAGGGATGAAAATTGTAAGTTGACGGGGACGACAAGGGCATTTTCTTAAGTAGTCGGCCACGTCAAACCCTCATCCCTTGCCCTTCTCCCAATACATTGGGAGAAGGGGATCGGTCAAATTATTAAGCTTAATGTTTTGTCTTTGAGATTTGCTGTTCCCCTCGCCCGATGGTTCGGGTGAGAATACTCCAGGGGCATTTCTGGGCAGGTGACAAGGAGGTTTTTTCAGTGGCTGTAGTTGAAGAAGTTCCGGTCAAACAACCCGAGAAATCCGGGAAGGGAAAAGGACTAATCATCGGTATTGTAATATTCGTAATCGTAGCGCTGATTGCCAGCGGGGTATCGGTTATGCTTGTTATGATGCATAAAGGGGAGAAAGCTCCTAAAGTTGAGAAACCCAAGCCCGGTATCTTGGTTCCTTTGAGTGGAGAGATCATCGTTAACCTGGCGGAAGCTGGTGGAAGACGTTATTTAAAGGTCAATGCCGCGTTGGAGGTCGACAGTGAGAAAACTGCTGTGGAAGTTGGATTGCGTATGGCTCAAATCCGTGATTTGATCATTGTGATTCTACGGCAAAAGACTGTGGAGAAAATTAGTGAAAAAGAAGGGATTGACAAAGTTCGTAGCGAAATAATTGCAGGTATTAACCGCTGTTTAAGTGAAGGAAGAGTTAGTAATCTTTATTTTACGGATTTTGTCGTGCAATAAAGTATGGAATAACCTTTGATAAAATGCATTTAGCTGTGAAAATCGTGGGGGTTTGTCTTTGGAATTCGATGGATGAGGAGGTGGCTATAGATGGCGGATATCTTATCGCAAAGTGAGATTGATGCCCTCCTTGCTGCCTTATCCACCGGAACCATCGATGTTGAAGAGGTTAAAAGTGAAGAACAACGCAAAAAGGTAAAGACCTATGATTTTCGTAGACCCAATAAGTTTTCAAAGGATCAGGTTCGGACGCTTGTGATGCTTCATGAAAACTTCGCCCGTCTTTTGAGTACATCGCTCTCGACATATCTTCGAACGGTTGTCCGGGCTGAAGTTGCTTCCGTGGACCAACTTACATATGAGGAATTTACCAAATCATTGCAGAATCCGACGACGATGAACATTCTGTCTCTAAAGCCATTAGAAGGTAATATCGTCTTTGAGTTCTCGCCGAATCTGGCATTTGCTATCATCGATCGCTTGCTTGGCGGGAGTGGCAGTACGGTTGAACGCCCGAGAGAATTAACCGATATCGAACAGACTGTGATCAAGCGCGTTGTTCAGAAAACGTTCTCCAATATCAAGGAAGCGTGGTCGGTTGTGGCCGATCTAACCCCTAGTTATGAGGGGATTGAGATGAACCCGCTTTTCACGCAGATTGTTCCTCCCACCGATATGGTGATCCTAATCACACTGGAGGTTCGAATCTCTGATACACGTGGATTGATGAATATCTGTTTTCCCTTTGCTGTTTTGGAACCCCTTTTGGATCATTTAAATGCTCAATTCTGGTTCGCCAGTTCCAAGAAGGCGTCGACTGAAGCCAGTTTAGCTGCGTTGCAGAATCGACTCTCCATGGCCCGCGTTCAGCTCACCGTTGAGTTGGGGCGCACTGCCATTACTGTTCAGGAACTTTTGAGTCTGTCCTGCGGTGATGTGATCCAGTTGGAACAGACCGTAAAACAACCGTTGATCGCCAGAGTTGGACAGAATGAGAAGTTTCTTGCTTTTCCCGGGCTATCCGGGAGTAAGTTAGCAATACAGATCCACCAAGTGTTACAGGAAGGGGGCGAGTGATCCATGGCCAACCAGATTCTTTCTCAAGAAGAGATCGATGCGTTGTTAAAGGGAAACGGCGAAGACCAATCCTTATCGATGCTTGAACGCGATGCCTTGGGCGAGATTGGGAACATCGCCTTTGGAACCGCCTCGACCGCTTTGTCGACACTGTTAAACCGCAGGATCGAATTGAACACACCTGCAGTGGATATGGTGTCTGTCGATCAATTGCGTCAAGAATGCCCCACAACATGTGTAACGGTTGAGGTTGATTACAAGAAGGGTCTTTCGGGTAGTAATTTTATGGTTCTTCAAAGTTTGGATGCGGCAATCATCGCTGATTTGATGATGGGCGGAGATGGCTCTAATCCCAAGAGCGAGATCACCGAGATGGAGTTAAGCGCTATTGGTGAGGGAATGAATGTCATGATTGGATCGGCCGCCACCTCGATGTCCACATTGTTTGGACAACGGGTTGAAATACAGCCTCCCCGGGTTGTGACCCGAGATTTAAGCCAATCCGATCTTTCGTTTCTCCCGGGCTCTGATGGAGATTTAGTTCGCGTTTCATTCCAACTTTACATCGAAAACCTGGTGGATAGTCGTATGATGCTACTTATTCCTTTGGGTTTTGCTAGAGAGATGGCGGATTGTCTTACGCAACAACAACCCGTTACGGCCACGGCTTCATCGATGGATTTTGGTCAAGCTTCCCCAATGGCGGCTTCGCCGCCGATGCCGACGACCCCTGCGGTTACAGTGCAACCGGTGCAGTTTGCGCCCATTGCGGCGATGGGATCTGCAAAGGAATCAGGGAACATTGGTTTGTTAATGGACGTGCCACTTCAGCTCAGCGTCGAACTGGGCAGTACTCGGATGAAGATCAAGGAGATCTTGGAACTGGGTGTAGGTTCCATTGTGGAACTTGAACGTTTAGCTGGGGAACCGGTGGATATTTTAGTCAACGGCAAGCTTATCGCCAAGGGTGAGGTTGTCGTTATCGATGAGAACTTCGGGGTTAAGGTGACGGATATTTTGAACCCAATGGAGCGCGTCAATAGTTTGCAATAGGTTCGAATCGGTTATACCAATAGGGAAAGGATAACAGAGCTGTTAAACAACGGAGATATTTTGCTGGAGCAAGAGGAGGAGTCGATCGTGGGCAATCGTGTATTAGTCGTGGATGATGCAGCTTTCATGCGTATGATGATCAAGGATATCCTGCGCAAAGGAGGATACGAAGTCGTTGGTGAAGCGGAGGATGGCGCCAAAGCCATCGAGAAGTATAAGGAGCTTACTCCGGATTTGGTGACGATGGATATCACCATGCCCGATATGGATGGTATTTCTGCGGTTAAGGAAATTCGAAAGATCAATCCGAATGCGCTCATCATCATGTGCAGCGCCATGGGTCAACAGGCAATGGTTATCGATGCCATTCAAGCCGGAGCCAAAGACTTTGTTGTAAAGCCCTTCCAGCCGGATCGCGTACTGGAGGCCATTCGAAAAGTATTATCATGAATAAGTTTAAGTTGCTTCTTTACGTTGGATTAATGGGTTCAGCTTTGCCGGCCATGGCCGCTGTGGAAGGAGAAACCTACCGTGGCGGCGGAGGCGGCTATAATCTCTTCTTTATGCTCATTACTTTTATCGCAGTGATGTTTTTAGCTTCCTATGCCACGCGATGGGTTGCGGGTCGTTTTGGAAGCTCTCAAGGTCGTTTGCTTAGGATTGCCGATAGTGTTATTTTGGGGCCCAATCGTGGGCTCCATCTGGTATTGTTAGGTAAAAGAATCTATCTGATCGGACAGGCCGATCAGAGCATGACGCTTCTCGGCGAACTCGATGACGAAGAGCTGGTGGAGGCGGCAGAAAAGGCGTTTGCTGCCAAAACAGTCCTGCCGCAAGGTAACTTCGGTCAAGTATTACAAAAGTTCATGAACAAAGAGGGAGAAACAAATTTGTCCGCTGGTACTGCCGAACGTCTCTTAGAACAGATGACCCGGATGCGGCGACAAAAGGATCGGAGTGGGAAGAATGCGTAGAGGCAGGCGGCAACGGCTATTCTTCCTTTTTCTATTCCTTGCCGTAATCGGAGGAGGCGCAACAGTCTTTGCCCAGCCCGCCATTCCCCGCCTGGAGATTGGGATTGGGAATGCCCAAAATCCTCAAGAAGTTTCCCAAAGCTTGCAGTTGGTAGCGCTTCTTACCATCTTATCGCTGGCGCCGGCTATTCTCATCATGACCACGGCGTTTACCCGAATTATCGTCGTATTGTCCTTCACCCGTAGCGCGTTGGCGATCCAACAAATGCCACCTAACCAAGTTCTCATCGGCCTTGCGCTATTCCTTACATTTTTTGTGATGGCTCCCACCTGGAATACGATTCAAACCCAAGCGATTACGCCATACATGGCGGGTGAGATCGGACCCGAGCAAGCCTTTGAAAGGGGTTCGGGACCGGTTCGGGAATTTATGTACCGTCAGACACGCCCGAAGGATTTGCGACTGTTTATTCAAGCAAGCAAGACCGAACGGCCGGCAAAACCCGATGATATTCCTTTGCAAGTGTTGATCCCCGCATTTATTATTAGCGAGTTAAAGACGGCTTTTATGATCGGTTTTATGATCTATATTCCTTTTCTTGTCATCGATATGATAGTAGCGAGCACTTTAATGTCGATGGGTATGATGATGCTTCCGCCGGTCATGATCTCGCTGCCGTTCAAGATTCTTCTCTTTGTGATGGTGGATGGGTGGTATCTTGTGGTTCGCTCATTGATGTTAAGCTTTCAATAGAATGTTTAGAGCGAGTGTAAGGTTCCCCTGATTTTAGCTGGGAAAGGAAGTCGTCCATGAGTGATGCGACGGTAATGGCTGTTTTTCGAGATGCATTGGGCATGGTGCTTCTGGTCTCTGCCCCGATGATGGGTATTGCATTGGTTGTCGGACTGGTTATTAGTGTCTTTCAAGCAACAACCCAAATTCAAGAGCAGACACTAGCCTTTGTCCCGAAGATCGTCGCCATCTTTGTATCCATGGTTGTCTTTGGACCATGGATGCTCAGTCAGTTGGTGGACTTCGCCGCAAATATTCTGGGCAACCTTCATCAGGTTGCTCGGTGGTAGGGAGGCCTTCCGTGAGTTGGTTTACATCTTTTGGGCTATCGCTACCCACCTTTCTCTTAGTTCTTGGACGCACTTCAGGAATACTTATCTCTGCTCCATATCTTCAAAGTCGATCGCTTCCGACCAGGCTTCGGGCGGCTGTAGCGCTTCTACTAGCACTGGTTCTAACTCCTGTGTTAGGGATGGAAGGCGGCAATTGGTCCGAGGGGAATCTTTGGGTCATTGCGGTGGGAAGCGAGGTCATAACCGGTCTGATTATGGGGTATTTGTTGAATCTAACATTTGCCGGTATTCTGTTGGCAGGCCAGCTCATCGAAGTTCCGATGGGGTTTGGCGTCGTCAACGTCGTCGATCCGCAATCCGGCGGAGAGATGCCGATCGTCGGACAATTTCAACAGATCTTTGTTCTGTGGTTGTTTCTCCTCTTCCAAGGCGATCATCTTATTATCAGAGCACTCATCCAGAGTTACGAACTGATTCCCCCCGCCGGTCTGGCCATTACATCGATGGGTGTAAAGGCAGTTGTCCAATCCTTCTCCGGGATGTTCCTGTTGGGGTTGGAGATCGCCCTTCCCGTGATGGGCGTACTGTTCTTAGCCGACATGATTTTGGGAATCATATCCCGACTTATCCCGCAGATCAATGTCTTTATGACCGGGTTGCCCATCAAAATATCCATCGGACTCATGCTTTTGGTTCTTGTGTTGCCTTCATTAATGCGATTGATGGCCAATCTGACATCACTCCAAGGAGACCTTTGGCAAGACCTCTGGAGGGTCATGTCCCACATGAAGGGATAAAACACCGGTTTGCACTCCAGTTCTTTGCTGACGAAGAGAAGACCGAGGAGCCTACTCCCCGCAAGAAAGAAGAGGCGCGCAAGAAAGGTCAGGTTCCCCGCAGCACTGAACTGAGTACGATCCTTACTTTGCTAGCCGCTTTTATCGTTCTCCGAGTACTTGGCGATTTTCTGCTCCGAACTTGGGTGCAATATATGCGCCAAGCATTATCTCCAGATATGCTCAATCTAAAGTTTAGCGATGGGGAGAATGGAACACTATTTATCTGGCATTTGCGGATCTTTCTTCAGTTTTTCTTGCCTATCGGGCTTGGTTGTATGGTTGTAGGGGTTTTGATCAATTTTCTACAAACCGGCGGACTCTTTTCGCTGGATCCCATAAAGCCGAAGTTCGATCGTATCAATCCATTGCAAGGCATTAAAAAGCTTTTCAGCCCTCGATCCCTTGTTGAACTAGCCAAATCCTTGTTTAAATTAGGGATTGTTGGATACATACTCTGGAATTCCTTAAGAAATGAACTGTTTCCCCTTTCGCAAAGCGCTTTAAATATGAGCTCCACGGCGATTGTCACGCATTACTGGGATTTGCTTCATCGGATTGTTATTCGAATCATCTTAACTTTGCTGGTTCTTGCTGTCTTTGACTATGTTTATCAACGGTGGGAACATCGAAAGAGCCTTCGCATGACGAAGAAGGAACTGAAGGACGAGTATAAGCAGATGGAAGGCGATCCCCAGATTAAGGCGAAGATACGTCAACGACAACGTCAGATGGCAATGCGCCGAATGATGCAGGACGTTCCTAAGGCTGATGTAATCATCACCAATCCGACGCATTTTGCGATAGCGTTGAAATACGATGGGACTTCGATGTCCGCCCCGCAAGTCTTGGCTAAGGGTGAAGGCTTTATTGCGGCCCGAATCCGGGAGATTGCTTCGGAAAAAGAGATTCCGTTGGTGGAGAATCCTCCACTGGCTCAAGCACTGTATAAAGCCGTTGAGGTTGGAGACTTTGTCCCCGCCCATCTCTACCAAGCTGTAGCCGAAGTTTTGGCCTTCGTTTATCGCTTGAAGAAGAAAAAGGCTAGGTAGTCGGCCACGTCAGCTTCCGCTGACACACGTGAAACGATGAAAATTCAAGCTGACGAGGACGACAAGGGGTATTTTCTAGGTAGTCGGCACGTCAGCAAGCTGGGGCACGTGAAAGGATTAAAATGGGGTCAAACCCTCATCCCTATCCCTTCTCCCAACATCTTGGGAGAAGGGGAGCGGTCAAATTATGAAGACCCTCAGTTCTAACTGTTCCCTTCGCCCGATGTATCGGGAGAGGGATGGGGTGTGGTCGCTCTATAGTCCATTCAACCGAAAGGCGGATCACTCAACATCTTGTTCTTCGAAGGCTAAGGGTTACTCTCTCCTTTAGGAGAGAGCAAGAGAGAGGTACAAAGGAGACAGCGATATATGACGGGGGAACAAACAAGCACATCGGTTTGGCGTAGCGGAGAGATGGTCGTCGTCGTTATCGTCATCTTCATTTTAGGTATGTTTTTTGTCCCGCTTCCCTCGATTATTCTGGATCTCTTTTTATCGTTGAACATCACCTTAGCCTTCCTCATTCTTCTATTAACCATGAATGTAAAGCGTTCGTTGGATTTTTCCATCTTTCCATCACTCCTTTTGGTTACGACGTTGTTTCGTTTGGCGCTTAATGTCTCATCGACTCGTCTAATTCTTCTAAACGGTAGTGCGGGCGCCGTCATTGGAGCCTTTGGTCGTTTGGTGGCTGGCAGCAATCCAGTGGTCGGATTTGTTATCTTTATTATCTTAACGATCATTCAGTTTCTCGTAATCACAAAAGGCTCAGAACGCGTGGCGGAGGTTGCGGCTCGATTTACATTAGATGCTATGCCAGGCAAACAGATGAGTATCGACGCCGATCTTAACGCCGGATTAATCAACGAGGAACAAGCGCGTACCCGAAGACGGGAGATTGAGAGAGAAGCCGATTTCTATGGCGCTATGGATGGTTCCAGTAAATTCGTTAAGGGCGATGCCATTGCGGGTATTTTGATTACTGTCATTAATCTGCTCGGCGGATTCGCCATTGGGATGCTTCAGCGGGGTATGGATTTTCAACAAGCTTTAGCACAGTATTCGTTGCTATCCATCGGGGACGGGTTGGTGGCTCAGGTGCCTGCGTTGCTTATCTCAACGGCCACTGGTATGTTGGTGACCCGTTCCGCATCGGAAAGCGATCTGGGTTCCGATTTAACCCGCCAGTTTCTCTCCTATCCTCGAGCGATTGCCATGGCGGCCGCAGGGATTGGACTCTTTGGTTTAGTGCCTGGGATGCCAAATTTTGCGTTTCTCTTCATTGCAGTGAGCTTAGGAGTATTGGCATATTCTTTGCGAAATGCCAGAATAACTCAGGAATTGACGATGGAGCAATCCGCTGCGGCAGCCGAAGCCCAATCGGAGGGAGAAGCTCGACGTCCTGAGAATGTCTTGTCGCTTATCTCCGTCGATCCAATGGAGCTTGAGATCGGGTATAATTTAATTCCTTTAGTCGATAAGTCACAAGGTGGGGATCTCTTTGAACGGGTTGGTCTAATACGCCGGCAAGCTGCTCTGGAATTAGGGATGATCCTACCGCCCATCCGAATACGCGATAATATGCAACTGTCTCCCACACGATATGTCATCAAGATAAAAGGGGTTGAAGTGGCACAAGGCGAATTACTAACCAATCATTATCTTGCAATGGATGCCGGCGCCGTCTCCGATCCGGTTGAGGGGATAAACACGATTGAGCCAGCCTTTGGCTTACCCGCGCTTTGGATTCCGGAGAACCGTCGTGAACAGGCTGAGGTTTCCGGATATACTGTGGTGGATCCTCCGTCGGTCTTAGCTACGCATTTGACGGAGATCATTCGCTCCCACGCCTATGAGCTGTTGGGACGCCAGGAAGTTCAATCCTTACTGGATCACATAAAAACAGAGTATTCAGTGGTCGTGGACGAACTGATCCCCAATATGCTCACTGTCGGAGAGATTCAAAAAGTCTTAGCCAATCTTTTGCGTGAGGGTATCCCCATTCGAAATCTCGTGACAATCTTGGAGAATCTAGCGGATTATGCACCGCTAACCAAAGATCCGGCGCTTTTAACCGAGTATGTCCGGGCTGGATTGGCACGGCAGATCAGCAAACAGTATGTGGGTGAGGATGGAATCTTACGGGTATTGACCCTCGACCCCCGAATCGAAGAGGAGTTGCTCCGATCACAGGACGGAGGGGCTCTCGAACCCCGGTGGGTTAACCGGCTATATTCGTCATTGCAGACACAGATCCAACGAGCCACCGAAGAGGGCTATTCACCGATGATGCTATGCTCACCCGGTGTGCGCCGTATATTTCGAACAGTGATGGAAAGGGTTGCTCCTCGAATACCTGTTCTGTCCTATCAAGAGATCGTTCCCGAGATTGAAGTTCATTCCTTAGGTGTAGTGGGGGTTGACGAATGAGGGTCAAACGCTATGTGGCAGATACCATCCATGAAGCGATCCTCCAAGTCAAAAATGACTTGGGGCGAGATGCTTTGATTCTACATACAAAGACCTTTAAGGTCGGAGGCGTTCTGGGTTTCTTTGCCAAAAAGCGGTTTGAAGTGATTGCGGCATTGGATGAAAGCGCTGGCAAAAACCGACCGGAGATTCCTCCGGAAAATACTCCGGCTATGACACCGGCGGTCGAGACGGAGAACCCATCCTCTCCGACGGTAGGCAATCCAGAGATTCAATCGATTCAGGAAGAGATGGCACAACTGCGAGAGGCCATCAAAGAAGTGGCCGCATCGTTATCGGCAAGGCCGACGTACTGGAATGAACAGCAAAAAGCGGTGGATTTTACCGGAACGAATGTTTCCTCTTTGCCAAACGAGGAGACCAAAGCGGATTCACCGATTCCGATGATTGGAGGAGCGATTCATCTCAATGGTCATCCGACGGTCGTGGCTTTAGTCGGTCCGACGGGGGTTGGCAAAACGACGACCATTGCTAAACTGGCAGCGCATTTTGTGCTTTTTGATCGAGCCAAAGTAGCGTTGATAACCATCGATACATATCGGATCGCTGCAGTAGAACAACTCAAGACGTATGCGGAGATCATCAATCTCCCCATCTTTGTGGTGTATACTCCCGATGATTATCAACGAGCGATTGAAGGGTTGAGTGATTATGATCTGATTCTTGTGGATACCGCGGGTCGGAGCCAGAAGAATCATGGTCAGATCCAAGAATTGCAAGGTTTTTTAGAACGACGTCCTCCCGATGAAGTTCATCTTGTTATTAGCGCCACAACAAAATCGACGGATATGAAGGATATAACTGAACGCTTCAAAGATGTGGGATTTAACCGCATCATCTTTTCCAAACTGGATGAGACCAATGACGTGAGTTCATTGTTGGCTCTTGCGGGAAAAACCTACGTTCCATTGTCGTATATTACGACAGGGCAGAATGTGCCTGATGATATTGAGGTCGTGACGGCCGAACGGTTGTCCCGGTTGACCGGGAAGGAGTTCAGTCATGCATGATCAAGCAGAGAGCCTTCGGGAATTGGTCAACAAAACCAACCCTACGCAGCAAAAGAAGGCGCGAATACTGACTGTTACAAGTGGGAAAGGCGGAGTCGGCAAGACGAACTTTGCGGTTAATATTGCTATTGCTTTAGCGCAGATGAACCTCAAAGTCATCTTGGTCGATGCGGATCTGGGGTTAGCCAATGTCGATGTTATTCTCGGGATGATCCCCCAGTATCACCTGGGTCATGTAGTGTCGGGGGAGAAACGCGTGGATGAGGTGCTGGTAGAGGGACCGGAAGGAATTAAGGTCATTGCCAGTGGATCGGGGCTTCAGGACTTAGCCAATCTCAGCGAATGGCGTTTGGAACAATGTGTACGGGAATTGGGCCGTTTAGAAGAGATGGCGGATATAATCCTCTTCGATACAGGAGCGGGTCTCTCCCGAAGTGTGGTGCGCTTTATCTTAGCCGCACAAGAAGTTATTATTCTTACGACGCCAGAGCCAACCGCCATGACCGATGCATATAGCATTGTTAAAGTGATCGCCAGCAAGAGCCCGGCAACGAAGATTCGTCTTGTCGTGAATATGGTTCATCAGGAAAAGGAAGGTGCACAAGTCGTTGAACGATTGCGTTTAGTGGCAAAGCGGTTTTTAGACATTGAGATCGACCGTCTTGGTCTGCTCTTCCACGATCAGGTAGTTCCGATGGCGGTTCGGGAGCAACAACCGTTCATTTTATCTCACCCCAATTCAGTGGTGGCACAGTCCATCAAACAGATGGCAAGGGGTTTGGTAGCGGCGCCTATGGAAAAGCCGACTGGATTTGCTTCATTTCTTCGGCGTTGGGTGGGTCGGACAGGCAGCTTTAGGTAAATAGTCTGTGATCACAACCCGTGACAACCCAAGGCGATCTGACCAATCACGAGAGCTTACAGAGTGTTATCCGAGTAAGAATCCTATGATCACGGATGCGGATGCTAAACCATGGTGTATAATGTTACGTTGGAAGCCATTCTAAAGGGGACTAAGAACGATGCATCTAAAAATGGGCGAAAAAATTGACCTCCTCGTCTCAGAAGGAAGCTATAAAGGGGATTATCCCAGCACTATTTTGTCTGTGGGCGCAACGGAATTGACTGTTGCAATTCCTGTGATGCGCGGGCATTTTGTTCCGCTTCGCCCCGGAACTCCCGTCGCTCTTCGCGCCTATCGTAACGATGCCATATATATGTATTCTACAGAGATTCTTCGACGTGTGGAAGTTGATGGCCTAAATGGACTGGTCTTGCCTGCGCCCAATAAACTGCTTCGGATGCAACGCCGTGGTGATGTGCGAGTAGAGGTCAGCTTGCCCTTGGAACTTTGGATCTATGATTCACAGCAAAAAGAGCAATGGAAGATTGTTCAAGCGCGAACCATCGACTTAAGCGCCGGTGGTATTCGTATTGAGGTTCCCCATGCGATCACCGGCGATTTTCCGATGGAAGTAATTTTTTCGCTTCCAGGGGATGAACTTATTCGACTTTCTTGCCGATATATACGAGGAGGAAGTTTACAAGGCGTTGGGAGATATTGGGTTGCCCTTCGCTTTGATCCGATAAAAGAGAACGAAAAAAAGCGGATTTTAAAATTCGTCTTTCAAAAACAGCAGGATTTGCGTGCTAAAGGTCTAATTTAGAATATTAGGGATGGATTGGTGCGATAACCACGGGATGGCTTTTACGGAAAGAATAAGAATTCACTAATCAGTAATTCCTAGGGGGTTGATGCAAATATGGACATCTCCCAATACCTCAGCGTATTTATGGATGAGTGCCACGAACATTTAAAGACATTGAACCAATCCTTATTGGCATTGGAGAATGATCCACAAAATGGAACATTGCTTGATGCGATCTTCCGGGCCGCCCATACATTGAAAGGCGCATCGGCAACGATGGGTTTCAATAAAATGGCCAATGTTACCCATACGATGGAAGATGTTTTGAGCCGTCTTCGTTCGAAAGAGTTGAGTATAACTCCGGAGATCTCCAACACGCTCTTTGACGCCCTGGATCTTCTGGAGGAATTGGCTCGTGGAATTGGACAAGGTAAAGAGGAAGAAGTCGAGGTCAATGGGGTTGTACAACAGCTTCGGCAGTATGTATCCACACCTGTGAAACAAGCAGGAACCGATGAACGCCGTAAACGACTTCAGCTCAGGTATACTCCTGATGAGAAAACCCAGATTCAACAGACCGTATCCAATGGATACAGCCTTTTCCACCTCCAAGTGGTACTGGCTCCGGATTGTCTCCTAAAAGGCGCGAGGGTCTTTATGATTCTTCGTGAGGTTCAACAGTTTGGAACGGTTGTCAAGAGTATACCTTCCACCAAAGAGTTGGAAGACGAACAATTTGACAATGAGTTCATTCTTGGTATTATCTCACAAAAAAGCCCAGATGAACTCGAAAAATCGATCAGTAGCATTCTCGACATTAAAACCGCAAAGATCGATAGGATTGAATCCGATAAGATGCTGATCGAACGTAGAGAGACATCTTCGGCGGCGGATATAACAGCGGGTTCAGATGTTAAGGCCGATATTGCTTCCGTGGGGACTCCTGTAAAGGCAACTGTTGCCCAAACTGTACGCGTGGATATTAATAAACTTGATAACCTGATGAATCTCTTGGCCGAGTTGGTTATCTCGCGTTCGCGATTGGAGCAATTGGCCACCACTGCACATAACCCGGAGCTTACAGAGGTTGTTGAACAGGTAACACGTTTAACGGGTGATCTACGGGATCAAGTGCTAAAGACAAGAATGGTTCCTATCGATAATGTTTTTACCCGTTTTCCACGTTTGATTAGAGATCTCTCGCGCTCGATGAATAAGGAGATCGCGTTGATTATCGAAGGCGGCGATACAGAGTTAGATCGAACGGTGATTGATGAGATCGGCGATCCTCTCGTACATATCCTTCGAAACTGTGTGGATCACGGTATTGAGTCACCGGAGCTACGTGCATCAAAAGGTAAACCTGTGGAAGGAACCATCGTCGTAAAGGCTTATCAAAGAGGAAACAATGTTATCGTTACGATCACCGATGACGGAAAGGGCATTAACGTCAAGGCCGTTGTGGAGAAAGCCGTTAATCTTGGGCTTGTGACAGCGGATGAACTGGCGGATAAGCGCGAGGATGAACTAATTGATCTCGTCTTTTTACCGGGTCTCTCCACGGCAGAGAAAGTGACGGATGTCTCTGGGCGTGGCGTTGGAATGGATGCGGTTCGTGCCAAAATTCAGGATCTTAAGGGTTCTGTTCATATTCAAACTGAACTGGAACGGGGAACTACCATTACGATTACCCTCCCATTAACACTTGCCATCATTCAAACACTTCTGGTTCAAGTGGGAAAAGAGATCTATGCCATTCCCTCAGATAATGTCGACTCCACCATAAGCCTCGAACGCAAAGAGATCAAGAATCTTCGCAACCAGGAAGTGACAATGTTCCGAGGCGATGTGCTGCCGTTGGTTCGTCTCCAAAATTGGCTGGATGTTCCAGACGCCACGAATACGAAGGCGGATGAACTGGATGTAGTCATTGTTCGTAACGGTGAACGTCGTATCGGCATCATCGTGGATATGCCCCTTCGCCAGCAAGATGTTGTCTTTAAACCAATGGGTTCATATTTGGGGATGGTGCAGGGTGTCGCGGGGGCAACAATCCTTGGCGATGGACGAGTTGCGTTAATCTTAGACTTTCGGGCTGTATCTTAAGATACATTAAGGGGGGAAAACGATGGAAAAGAAGACTGTTGTGGAGGAAACCATTCAAATTGTCAGCTTTAAACTAGGCAATGAGGAGTTTGGCGTCGACGTGTTTCAAATTCGGGAGATCGTGACGCTGGATAAAGGAATTACGAGAGTTCCGAAGTCCCCGAATTTCGTCGAAGGCGTTATCAATTTACGGGGCGATATCATCCCCATCGTCGATTTGCGCAAGCGGTTTGGCTTATCTCTTCCCCCGATCGGTTTGAATTCTCGGGTCATCATTGTTGAAGTGGGCGAGGAGGGATCCCGTGTCGGTATGACCGTCGACGCGGTCGTTGGGGTCTCCCGTATTCCAAAGAGCGCACTACGTGACGCCCCATCCATTACCAAAGGCGTCGAAGCCTACTATATCGCTGGTGTGGCCGAATTTGACAACCGTCTGATTGTCCTCTTGAATCTCGAGAGGGCACTGAGTAAAGATGAAGTTCGTGAAATAAATGAATCAAAGATGGGGTGAGAACATGGATGTAATCCGTGAATTAACCGATCTTCAGCTTGATGCGTTGAGAGAAGTTGGAAATATTGGCGCGGGTCACGCTGCAACCGTTCTTTCGCAACTTCTTCATCAACGGGTAGAGATGGCGGTTCCGCGAATCTCTATCGTTCCACTGAATCAGGTCTGTGAAACCATTGGCGGCGCGGAGATTCCCATGGTTGGCGTCTTCATGAGGGTTTATGGCGATTCTCCTAGTCGTATGTTGTATTTGTATCCGCGAGAGAGTGCATTGACCATGGCGGATCTTGTCATTGGACGTCCAAAGCGTGAAAGCGCTGTTGTTGGTGAGATTGAAGGATCTGCGTTGAAAGAAGTTGCAAATATTCTCACGGGGGCCTATATCTATGCGCTTTCGACATTTACCGGACTCAATATGATCTCCTCAGTGCCCGGTTTGGCGTTTGACATGGCGGGAGCGATCTTGAACTCCGTTTTGGCGGACTTCGGTTCTCAGACTGATTTCGCTTTAGTCATTGAGACGAAGCTGAAAGTCGCGGATATAAATGCCAGCGGACACTTCTTTCTGGCTCCGGAGCCCGATTCGTTACCCCGCGTCTTGGAAGCGTTAGGAGTGAAGGGCGGATGTCAACGACCATAAAGGTCGGAATGTCCGAAGTGAAAACTGCTTTTCCTCCGGACGTATTGGTTGCTTTAGGACTGGGTTCCTGTATCGGTTTGTGCATGGTGGATCCCTCGATACATCTTGGCGGTATGGCACATATCATGCTACCGGACAGTCGGCAATCTCGGGAGGTGACTTCGCCGGGAAAGTTTGCGGATACTGCAATTCCCAAACTTCTTGAAGACTTAGTGAAGCTCGGCGCTTCGCAAGAACGTTTAGTCATCAAGATGGTGGGTGGAGCTCAGATGTTTGCCATTGGGGGCTATGATGAACGATTAAGTATCGGTGAGCGAAACATCGAGGCTGTGCGCAATGGACTAAAGCATTGGAATCTTCTCCTGACTGCGGAAAGCGTCGGCGGTAACCAGGGCAAAACCGTAACGCTGGATCCCAAAAATGGACAGGTTATCATTCGAACCGTTAACTCAGCGGTGATTCAAATATGAATCCATTTATGCTTAGTCGTATCACACGATGGCTGAGTTCCTTCATTGGCATGGTCTTTATGGGTGCGGGATTGTTCGCTGCAATTTGGTCTAATTCTGATCCTTGGAGTATCGCTCAGCGCGTTCTGTACAGTGGGGTTATCGGGTTAATCGTCGGGTTTTTAACAGGTCAAGTGATTACTGTTTTGTTGAAGGAACGTTTGGATCAGGAAAACGAGACGGTTATTCAAGAAACGCAGGGGAGCAATGGACAGATTCAAGAACAGGTTTCCAGCCGACGGTTGGAACCTTGGAATCCTCCCCAGGTCGAAATCGAAGAGAGCAAGGAAGCATAGTTTAGGCAAGGAGGGCCAATGAAGAAAAGAGAGGACGATCACAATCATGACAAATGAGGGGCGGACAGACGAACATCTTTGGAATGATTACCATCGTACAGGCTCTCCGGCCGCCCGAGAAGCTTTGATCCTCCAATACGCTTCGCTTGTGAAGTATGTGGCTGGGCGTGTCGCCATCGGGCTTCCACCCAATGTTGATTTCGACGATTTGGTGAGTTTTGGCATCTTTGGCTTGATGGATGCCATTGAAAAATTCGAACCTTCTCGTGGAATTAAGTTTGAAACCTATGCGATTGCCCGAATACGGGGAGCAATTCTCGATGGTCTACGGAGCAATGATTGGGTCCCTCGCTCTGTGCGTCAAAAGGCCCGAGAAATAGAGAAGGTCTGCCTGGATCTGGAGAACCGATTAGGGAGATCCGCTTCGGATCAAGAGATTTCTCAAGCGATGAATCTGTCGATTCACGAGTTTAATCAGATGCTCTCTGAGATCAGTTGTACCACATTGAGTTCTCTGGATGAGTTGTGGGCAGCACATAATCCCGAAGATGAGAGCGTTCGTGTATTGGATCTCGTGGAAAACAGCGAGAGTGAAGATCCAGAGCGACATGTAGAGATTGAAGAGTTGCGTGAAGCACTTTCCAGATCCATCGAAGCGCTTCCTGAAAGAGAACGGTTGGTCGTAACATTATATTACTATGAAGGACTAACTCTTAAAGAGATCGGAGAGATCATGGAGATCTCGGAGTCTAGAGTTTCGCAGATACATACCAAATCAATTCTGCGCCTTCGCGGCCGATTAGGTAGATGGCGTTCTAGCGCAGTGGGGGTGGCAACATGAGCGATTCCAATGCCAATATGGCGGGATGGCTAAAGCTCGAAGTAACCAATGATTCCCTTCAAGCTTATCTATCAGTGGTTCCGCCTACTTCTCCTGATGGTGAATGGCCATCTCTAGAAAATGCTGAAGAACTCCTTCGTCAAGAAGGGATCAACTTTGGTATTTTAGAAGAATCGGTGGCAAGGGTAGTTCAAGAAAGAATTGAATTGCGGACATTGATTGCACAGGGGCAACCTATGGTTCCCGGTGACGATGCCGAGTTGGAGTTTCTTTTTCCTACTGTTAAGACCCGAGTTAACCCTAAGGAGATGGAGGATGGGCGGGTCGATTTCAGAGAGGTCTCTGCCATATTCAACGTAAAGAGAGACCAAGTTCTCGTCAAGAAAAAGCCATTGACTCCCGGGGAAAGTGGGAAAGACATCCGTTCAAGGGAGATACCGCCAAAACCTGGTAAGGACAGATCATTGATTATGGGTAAAAACGTGGTCTGGTCTCCCGATGGATTAACCGTATTGGCTACGGATGACGGCGAACCAACTTTAGTGGGAAACCGTCTAAGTGTCAATCGTACCTATGAAGTTCCCGGCGGAGTCAATTTCCGTTCCGGGAATATCGACTTTTTGGGCAACGTCATTGTCCGAGGAAATATTGATGGCGGTTTTAGTGTGAAAGCCGAGGGCGACGTGACGGTCTACGGTAATGTGGAAGCTGGGGCCGTGATATGTAGCGGAAATCTAGCCGTATACGGAGGCATCATCGGCCAAGATAAAGCGGAGATCCGATGTGAAGGCGACTTTTCCGTCTATTACATCGAACGGGCTACCGTTGATGTGGGTGGAAATCTCATAATTCGCGATGCGGCCATGCATTCCCGGATAAGTGCAGGGGGTAGTGTTACCATGCAGGGCCGAAAAGGGTTGTTGGTTGGAGGCATATGCCGGGCTGGAGAATATGTGGACACCAAAGTCATTGGCTCTCGTCTAGGGACGGTCACGGAGATCGAGGTTGGCGTTAACCCCAGAATTCGGCAAGAACTGATGAAAACAGAGGAATCTTTAAAAGAGCATCTTGAGAACTTAGATAAAACCAGTAAAATATTGCGATTGATCGACAAAGATCCAACGGGTCAACGTTCGGAGATGCGGGAGAAACTGTCTAAAACCGCAGCGATGCTAACGCTCAATATTTCCCAATTGGAGAAGGCCCGTGATGGGCTGGCGGAGGAGATTCAAGGGCGTTACCTCAATAAAGGCCGTGTGAAGGTCTATGACAGTATTTACCCAGGGGTACGCGTAACCATTGGGAAGGCTACGATGCTGGTTCGTGATGAAATTCGTCATGCTACATTGATATATGAAGCAGGAGAAGTTGTGATCCAGGCGTATCGTTGAGAACAGTGCTTGATTTATACGCAGTCATTCAATAGCATGCAGTCCTTACACCATTTTTAAGAATATAAGTTTCAAGTCTATGGTGTTGCCTTACTGCGCTTTTTATTCTGCGCCAAGGAGGGGGAAAACATGCTACGACCGTTGGATTTGCAGGTTTTAGTCTCGCGAACAATGGAAGTGCAAAAGCAGGTTGGCATTGCGGTCAAGATGACAGAGGATGAGGGGGAAAACTTTCGACGGCGCTTGCAAAGCCAAGTAGAGATGGAACAACGACAGGTCAAACGGAAAAGATCCGACTTATCCAAACGCATTGCCAAACGTCCCCAACCTGAAGATGGGAAGGGACGAGAGTATGATCAAAATCGCAAGGAGAAGAAGCGGGAGGATTCTCTTGGACAGTATTTGGACATCGAGCTCTAACCAGTCTGGGAAGGGGCATATCCAGTGACATATGGAATATTAATACTCCTTTTCTTCTTCAATATTGCAATTGGTATCATCATTTATTATGCCATACGTTTACTCCTAGCCAACCAACGTGCGCTATCCCAGCGTATTTCTGTTGTTGAAGAGTTTATGTTGGAATTGGCGCCGAATACAGAAGACGATCTCCTCGATGAATTCAGACCCGTTGACATTCATGACGGAATAGATACCGAGGATAAAAATTCAACTGAAGAAATTAACATAGCGGTGGCAAACTCCGCAATCGAACAAGATAAGGCTCAGGAGTCCCCTGTCATAGCGGAGTCGGTTACTAAGACCATGATTCGGCTTGAAAGTGAACGTGTTCAAAGTATCGTTGAATTATCAAAGAACGGGTTTGCTCCTGATGCCATCGCCAAACAAACTGGCTACAGTGAAGGGGAGATTCTTTTAGCGTTAAACCTTCATCGTAGTATCGGAACGCTTCGTTAATCTTTGGAGGAGGCTTAATCTTTATGGAACCGTCCTTTCAAGATAGGCCCCGTGCCTTATCGAAACTGGGTTTTTGGTTTGCCGTTGCTGGGCTAATTCTAATCATTGGGGGCTTCGTTGTATTTGAATCACCCTTCTTTCAGCTTCGGAATATCCAATTTCAGGGGAACAACGGCTTGGCTAGGGAAGAATTGATCGAACGGATGCAGCTCAACCGAAAGATTAGCCTTTTTCAGCTGGATATTACGGCAATGAAATCGGCTCTTCTATTAGTGCCTTCTATTCGTAATGTCCAGTTTCAACGTCGTCTTCCCAATACATTGATTGTTACGGTATTGCAACGTACACCCTTTTGCATCGTTGCTCGTTCTGAAGGTTTATGGGTTTTAAGTGATGATGGGGTGATCTTAGAACGTACAGAGGTCGGAAAGAACCCCCGTTTACCCATTGTTGTTGGTCTGCAAAATCTTCCAATCGACCGGACGAAACCTGAGCGGTTAAGCGATAATCTATTTCGGCAGTCCGTCGTCTTGTTGAAACTGGCGGGAGAAGAATTGCAAGATGAATTGGTCGAGATTGATATGAAGCGGCATCTTGTTTACACATGGGACGGCATTCGAGTCGAGCTTGGAGATGAGCGAAGGATCGGCGAGAAGATGGCTTCACTTCGTGCTCTACTGGCTGGAACAGAACGGCAAAAAATTGGTGAAATCGATCTAAGGGCGCCCGCCCATCCGATAATTACAGCCCGAAAATAACTTTAGGTCCTAGGTCAGGGAATAATATATGTATTTCAATAGCCTTATCATACCGTGATCAGATGTCGTTTTGGACAAATAAGAAAAAATGGTAAAATCTATCCTGATTAGCAGGTTTTTTTTTATACATGTTGAATTAAAACTCGATATGCTGTTTAGTTTCATAAAAGATATACCCAGGCTGTGTAATGGCCGTTAGGAGGAACAGGATGCTTCAATTTGAAGTGGCAAATCAACAATTTGCATCGATTAAAGTTATCGGAGTCGGTGGTGGGGGAACCAACGCCGTTAACCGCATGATTGAAATGGGACTTAAGGGTGTTGATTTTGTCGCAGTCAACACAGACGGTCAAGCATTACTTCGTTCCAATGCAGATCAACGTTTACGGATTGGAGATAAGCTTACAAAGGGTCTCGGCGCTGGAGCCAATCCTGAGATCGGACGAGCGGCGGCTGAAGAGAGCAGTGATGACATTCGTGCAGCTATTCAAGGAGCTGATATGGTTTTTATCACGGCTGGAATGGGTGGCGGGACAGGAACAGGGGCTGCACCTGTGATTGCAGAGATGGCTCGAGAAGCAGGAGCCTTGACTGTGGGTGTGGTGACAAAGCCTTTCACCTTTGAGGGACGGATTCGTTCGGCTCAAGCCGAAGATGGTGCGCAGGCATTGAAGGACCGGGTTGACACGATGATTACCATTCCAAATGAACGCCTTCTGCAGGTCGTGGATAAAAACACACCGGTCATTGAAGCCTTTCGGATCGCCGATGATGTTTTGCGACAAGGCGTCCAAGGCATCTCCGATCTAATTACTGTTACGGGTCTAATCAATGTGGACTTTGCTGATGTGAAAACAATCATGACCAATGCGGGCTCCGCCCTCATGGGTATCGGTGTTGCATCTGGAGAGAATAGAGCCATTGAAGCGGCGCAAGCAGCGGTATCTTCCCCCTTATTAGAAACTTCGATTGAAGGAGCTAAGGGCGTATTGCTCAATATTACCGGCAGTTCCAACCTCGGTCTCTACGAGGTGAATAGCGCTGCAGCGGTCATCACGGAGGCTTCAGATCCGGATGCCAATATTATCTTTGGTGCGGTGATCGATGAATCACTCGGAAACGAAATTCGTGTTACGGTAATTGCCACAGGTTTTGAGAATAAGCGATCCAAGCGGGTTGGTATTGGTGATCTAGACATACGTTCGTTTGCTGACGGGGACGAGCTGGATATTCCCGCATTTTTCCACCGGAAGAAATAGATTCTATCAAATTATACGAGATGAAAAAGCGCCTAACAAGGCGCTTTCCGTTATTTATGGGGCAATCGGTCTTTTACGAGAGGTTTCGGCTATCCCCGGTAAAAGTCGCTAATTGATAAACACCTCAATTTTGAATGAATCTTTTCAAAGGATATATTGGCTTCACACTGTAGAATGTACTGGGAGGATGAACGATGCGTGTCATAGAAATCGACCCATGGATCAATCGATCCCTATTGGCCATGGTGATGGATATGGCACTTTTGTGGTCGACAGGACGCATTCTACATCGGCGAATACGCTGGCGGCGATTGATCATTTCAACACTAACCGGAGGTATTTACCAAGTGGTGTTGGGTCTCCGTTGGGAGATGGGTGTTATAGGGATGGGAGACTTATTGTTTTACTTCATGGTCGGCATCGGCATGGTCCTTTTGGTATATACACCCAAATCATGGCGTCAGGCAGCACGTTCTGTCTTTCTCTTTTTCTTGCTTACCTTTATTACCGTGGGTGTTAGCATGGGGATCCTCTCAATGGCAAAGGTTTGGGGGCTTTTGCTAAGATCCTCTTGGCAATATATCTTCGTTAATCTTTTGATATTAGCCGTTGTGGTCGAGATCGGATGGGGCGCTATTCATGAAGCAATCTGGACTCAATCTTGTCTGGTCAGTCTGAAGATGGGCTTGGGAGGAGAAGACTTGGCGATTAGAGCATTTATTGACACAGGGAACCAGCTAAAAGATCCGATTAGTCGAGCGCCGGTTGTGGTTGTTGCTTTATCATGCATTGAACAGAAGATCCCCAAAAGCCTTGCGCGGATTGTTCGTCACGTTGCCCGAGGAGAACCGCCCCAAAGCGAAGATGAAGCGTTATGGGGAGATGTGTTGCGTTTTATCCCCATAAAATCGGTCCATTATGACAGTGGTTATTTGGTGGGTATCGTTCCCGACTATTTTGAGTTGGTTCAACCATCTTCACCTCATGAAAAAAACGTAGTTATTGCCTTTACGGAACAGAATTTTCCCGAAGGAGAATATCAAGGGATTATCCCTGCGACGCTGCTTCAAGAAAATACATCAGCTTTGATGAGGAGGCAAGGACATGCAGCGATTAACTGAACTATCATGGCGGTTGCGATTGCTTTGGATACAATTGCTACGGTGGATGGGTATCTACCCACGTTCTATCTACTACATTGGTGGAAGTGAAGCGCTTCCTCCCCCGTTAAGCAGTGAAGAGGAGTCGGGTTTGTTGGAACGTCTCCAACAGGGTGATCGCAGTGTCAAAGCCACACTGATCGAGCGAAATCTTCGTTTGGTGGTATATATCGCCCGTAAATTTGAGAATACCGGTGTCGGAATCGAGGATCTGGTTTCTATCGGAACCATTGGATTGATCAAGGCGGTTAATACGTTCGACCCCTCGAAAAAGATAAAATTGGCAACATATGCTTCCCGGTGCATTGAAAATGAAATTTTGATGTATCTTCGGCGCAATAATAAGACGCGGTCCGAAATCTCCTTTGATGAACCACTCAATGTAGATTGGGACGGAAATGAACTGCTTCTCTCAGATGTATTGGGAACTGAGAATGATTGCGCCTATAAAATCGTCGAAGAAGAAGTGGATCGCGATCTGTTGACTGCGGCCATCGGGCAACTCTCTGGAAGAGAACGATGCATACTGGAACTTCGATTTGGTTTAAAAGGTGGAGTGGACAAAACTCAAAAAGAAGTTGCTGATTTTTTGGGTATATCTCAATCCTATATATCCCGGTTGGAAAAGCGGATCATTCGTAAATTACGCAAAGAGATTAAGCGCATGGATTAAATATTCAGGAAGGAGTTTTATTGAATAAGGCGAAGTAGCACAATAGGTATGGGTCATTTCTCTTCGATTATTAGCATGATTTATTTATAAGGGTGGACGATATGCTCAAGATCGGCGGTTTGAAACTATCCCCTACGATTGAGTATGGATTGTATATTCTACTTCTCTTGGGATGTATTTTTCTTCTCTACCGTCACTTCTATAGCCGACCAACTGTGGAGCCCGTTCTTATGCTCGAGCTCGATTCTGGTTTGTCTTTACCCGATTTGGAACTCGACTATGGGAAATAATCCGATGCAAATATAGATGTTGCAAAAAATGGTATATATGATAAAATGATTCGAATAATGGGTAATTAAGGGTGTGGTGAGGATGACTTTAGCCAATTGCATAACGCTCAGTCGGTTGCTGATGGCGCCATTCATCGTTTGGGCTTGGTTAAATCCATCCTCTATATATTATGGTATTCTTCTCCTAGGGATCGTTGCATTGACAGATCTAGTGGATGGCGCTGTGGCGCGAGCGCGCAATGAAGTGTCTGAGCTGGGCAAAATTTTAGATCCTATTGCAGATAAAGCAGTAATCGGAAGCGTACTCGTGGCTCTGGTACTCAAAGGGACGATCTCGTCATGGTTGGTTTGGTTCTACATTGCCAAAGAAGGACTACAACTCCTTGGAGGTATGCTGCTTCTTGCCACGAAGCGTCAAGTCATTCCCAGCAATTTTTGGGGAAAACTCAGTTCATCCCTCTTCTATATCGGTTTTTTTCTCACATTTTTCTGGCGAGAAGGCGGAAACGTCATGATTATTACAGGGCTATTGGTCTCGATGGTTGCAATGACAACTTACTTCTGTGCCGCTGCGACAGATAGAACAAACGTGACCCGGGCCTAAAGCCGGGTCATGTTTTTTTATGAAGTTTTTTACGATTAAACGGGAATAATAACTCGATACAGATGAATTAATCCATTGGAGGAAGATGATTATGTTCTACCTCATCGCTCTCATCGCTGTATCGCTAATCCCAGGGTTATTATGGCTCAGCTACTTTTACCTTCAAGATCGATATGAGCCAGAACCCAAAGGGCTTATTTTAAAGGTATTCTTTGGTGGAATGCTTATGGTTTTGCCTGCCGGATTTTTAGAGATGATCTGGCGAACGCCTCTACAAGAAGCAAGGTTGACCGGCGATTTGGTGTTGCTGTTTTTGTATTCATTTCTTATGATCGGGCTTATTGAAGAAGGGGTCAAGATGGCCTTCCTTACCCTTGTTATCTATCCCCACCATGAATTGGATGAACCGGTTGACGGAATTGTTTATGGTATTACCGTGGGTTTAGGCTTTGCGGTGCTGGAAAACCTCTTTTATACTCAGGCTTTGGGCTTTCATGTTGGGCTTATCCGTGCCGTTATTGGCTGCTTGGCTCATGCGGCTTTTACGGGAACGGGGGCCTATTATCTCAGTTTAGCAAAGAAGAACAATCAACCGTGGTTGATTCTCAAAGGTTTGGGTGTGGCCGTATTTTGGCATGGACTCTATGACTTTTTACTCTTTACCGAGCAGCCTGTGTTGGCTTTTATAGCATTTCTCTCCATTGGCTTCCTTATTGTACGCCTCATCGAAAAGATGCGAGTTTTGGTGGAACGGTCGCCATTTCGGAACTGAACTTTTTACCCATCCCTGCTTCGTCTTCCTATAAAAAGGTTGATTCTAACCCTCGAAATCAGTATACTCTTTAATAGAAAATACCGGGTTACGGGGGGGAGACCTTTGTCAGGACATTCGAAATGGGCAACCATTAAGCGGAAGAAAGAAAAGACCGATTCCCAAAAGGCAAAAGCTTTTACGAAAGTTACTCGGGAGATTATTGTGGCGACTAAAGCAGGTGGTCCGGATGTGGATAACAACTTTCGGCTGCGTATAGCGGTTCAAAAAGCGAAAGAGAACAATATGCCCAACGACAATATTCAAAGGGCCATTAAACGGGGTTCTGGAGGTTCTGATGGAAACGCTTATGAGGAAGTAACATATGAGGGTTATGGGGCTGCAGGGGTTGCCATCATGGTTCAAGCTCTGACCGATAATCGAAATCGTACCGCCAGTGAAATGCGGTATATCTTCTCTCGTAACGATGGAAATTTAGGCGAATCCGGATGTGTCGGATGGATGTTTGATCCAAAGGGAATCATCGAAATACCCATGGAACAGGTGGAGTTGGGTGAAGAGGAGTTGCTAAACCTTGCGTTAGAGGCGGGAGCCGATGATATGCGGGTTGATGAAGAAGTTTATACGATAACGACAGCTCCCACCGAACTTGATAGCGTTAGACGTTATCTTGAGAGCCAGAATATCCCGTTTAGTCGGGCGGAATTGATTATGGTTCCGACTAATACCATTACCTTGACAGGTGATGCGATTCCAAGCGTTTTAAAACTCGTCGATATTCTGGAAGAACATGATGATGTACAGAATGTCTATGGGAACTTTGATATTCCCGATGAAGAACTGGAAAAATATTAATAATTTGATTTATAGGTGGACAGTCGGGTCTTGATCCGATTGTCTTTTTTCTTTATATAATGGAGAAGTTTTCATAAACGTTTACCCCTTGGGTATGCTATGCACAGAAAGGGGGAGACGGGATTGGTGGAGAAACATAAATATCTGTTGCTTGGTTTGACATGTTCGTTGATGTTCGTCACGGTCGTGGCGATTTTTGGGTTTCGACATAAGACCCCTCCGAAATCGCCGTCCCCGGTTAACTCCCGGGAACCCATGGTCCAATTGGTTTTGGAGACGGTTTACACCCGATGTCACCACACCGATACGGTTAAGAAGGAAATGAAAACCTTTCATTGGAGTTCGTATGAGGGATGGCGCCTGAAACGTCAAGATGGAACGGTCATTGTTTTGCAACAAGAGGAACCATCACTTTGCTCTGTTTGTATGAGAGAGGAATACATGGGCACCCATGCAGGAAAAGTGGTCATCTTTCATGGGCGTCCTGAAAGGAGCGGGCCGATCAAGGAAATATTTCCTTTGAATGTGAACGAACTGCCCGAAGCAGAGGCGCATGACCTGGAGAAGGGGATCATCTTTCACGATCAACGCGAAAAACTTCAATTATTAGAAGGGCTGTCGTCACTAAAAGACGGATAAAAGAGTAGGTCATACCTGAGAATAGACCTACTCTTTGATGGGCGACGATGCCGACCTTCGCGCCGGCCGCCACGGATACTTACCGAACCGGTTCAACGCCTTTCGGCGATGCCCGATCCCTGGCTGCAGTACATTCCCGCACCCGAAACGACCTTTGCCCGAACCCATAAACTACCGACCGAACAGCTGCAATCTTTCGACCACAACACCATCCTTAAGGCAATCGATGGGCTCTTGACTCAGCTCCGGCAACTCCTGGTCGAGACTCGGCAGCACCTTTCGGCGTAAGCAAAATCCCGAAGAGAAATCGACAAAACCTTCGCGCCGGCGAGATTACGTCTGAACCCTAGCGGTTCAAAACGATCTGACCTTTGCCCGACCGCTTAAAATCGCATTGGGACTGCAGCCCCCGCAGGGATTTTAAGCGATCTTGGTTCGGCCGGTCCGTCTACCTGCTATTATATTGCCCTGGATTCATACGATAAACCTTTAATAGGGATAAAAAAATCTGATAAGGCAGGAAATAATTGAAGGTAGTAGAATAATACATAACTATTGTTCCAGTCCTTTAATCATAGGGCAACGAGACTATTTTTCGGAGGAGGTATCCTGGTTGAAGAGGTATAATGTGGATAAGCTACGCAATGTGGTATTTGTAGGCCACGGCGGTTGCGGAAAAACCATGCTGGCCGAAGCGATCCTCTATCAAACGAAGGCGATTGACCGCTTCGGTAAAGTCGATGATGGTACCGCCACTATGGATCATGATCCGGAAGAAGTCAAGCGAAAGATCTCAATTAATACCTCTATCGCCCCTTGTGAATTTAGGGATTGCAAAGTTAATCTCCTAGATACTCCAGGCTTCTTTGACTTTGCGGGCGAAGTGAAGAGTGCAGTTCGGGTGGCTGATGCAGCGATTATCGTGGTTTGTGCTGTATCCGGACTTGAGGTGGGCTCGGAAAAAGCCTGGAAGTATGCGGATGAAGTAAACCTTCCGCGCCTTGTTGTGGTCAACAAAATGGATCGTGAAAATGCGAATTTTGACGGAGCGCTCAATGCGTTACGGACACGTTTTGGAAATGCGGTGATTCCTGCACAGATTCCCATTGGGTCTGCGGAGACTTTCACAGGAGTCGTTGATATCGTTCATAAAAGGGCCTACAAAACTGAGGGCGGGAAGACCCAAGAGATTGAGATTCCGAACGAACTATCCGGAAAAATTGAAGAATATCGTCAATGGTTGATGGAATCCGTAGCGGAGATTGACGATGATCTTTTGACTAAGTATCTCGAAGGTGAAGAATTAACGGATGAAGAGATCCAAACTGGATTCCGAAAAGGAACCTTATCCGGAAAGATCGTTCCGGTACTTTGTTGTTCCTCTCTCAAACTCACTGGCATAAGTCAAGTTTTGGATACGATCGTCGAAGCGTTGCCTTCGCCAGCGGATCGCCCAGTTGTTCCTGGAACGCTTCCCAACAGTGATCAGAAGGAAGAACGTCGCATCGATGATAGCGCGCCGTTCTCAGCCCTCGTCTTCAAGACCATGGCGGATCCCTTTGTTGGAAAATTAACTTTGTTTAAGGTTTGTTCTGGGGTTCTTAAAGCAGATTCCCATGCTTGGAATGCAAACCGCGGTGTCTCTGAGCGTATCGGCAGCATTCTATTGATTAAAGGTAAACATCAAGAACCTGTTTCAGAGGTGGGGACCGGTGATATTGCTGCAGTTGCCAAACTTCAAGAAACAGCTACGGGAGAAACGCTTTGTGTGAAAGAGAAGCCCATTATTCTGCCGGGCATTAACTTCCCACAGCCAAAGTTTAGCATGGCGGTGGAACCTAAGGCAAAAGCTGACGTGGATAAGATTAGCATGGGGCTAACTCGGTTAATGGAAGAAGATCCTACATTTAAGACGGTTAAAGATACAGTTACCCATGAGCAGATCGTCTCTGGTTTGGGGGATATGCATCTAACGGTTATCTCCAGCAAACTGCATAAGAAATTTGGTGTGGAGGTCAATCTGAAGACACCAAAGCTTCCCTATAAAGAAACCATACGTGGACACGCAGATGTTGAAGGAAAGCATAAAAAGCAATCCGGCGGCCGAGGTCAATATGGTCATATTAAGATCAAAATGGATCCCTTACCCTCAGGCGAAGGCTTCCAGTTTGTCGACGAAATCTTCGGTGGTTCTGTGCCGCGGGAATATATCCCGGCTGTCGAGAAAGGTCTCCATGAGATCTTACATGAAGGCGTATTGGCGGGTTACCCCGTGGTTGATGTCAAAGTAACATTGTATGATGGCAGTTATCATGATGTGGACTCCTCCGAAATGGCATTTAAGATCGCTGCCCATCTTGCTTTTAAGAAAGGATTTATAGAAGCTAAGCCCATTTTATTGGAGCCGATCATGAATATCACGGTTACGGTTCCTGATGAGTACATGGGTGATATCATTGGAGACCTCAACAAGAAACGAGGAAGGATCATGGGAATGGAGCCCGAAGGCGGTTTGCAAGTGGTTAAAGCGCAAGCGCCTTTAGCCGAACTTTTCCAATATGCGATTGATTTGCGCTCTATGACACAAGGACGTGGCGAGTTTACTATGGAGTTTGACCATTATGAAGAGGTTCCAGCGCATAATGCGGAGCTTATTATCGCCGAACACAAGAAAAATGTTGAGGAAGAGAAGTAATTTATTAAAGAGGCTGTCCACATGGGCAGTCTCTTTTGAAGATGGGTTAATTCTTAGGGAGAAGAGTCCTATAATCTGGGATGGGGAAAGAAAGAGGCCGCTCATTTGAGAAGGCCTCTTCTATTTAGAAGAGCGGAGAGCCAGAGTTTCTTTTTTGGAAGATTTATTGCCTATAGGGCAATAAATCTGATTTGGAGCAGGCAAGAAGTTTTGTGCATTTTATTGATTGGCTCAATGACAATGAAAAATTATAGCCTAAATTGGTTAATCCATGAAAAATTCTGTTCGTTATGAGCAAGATATGCTAAGACAGATTTTTAGGAGGCTATGATGTGAAAATCACTCTAATTGCTCCAGGTAATCCCGAGGCCAAGCGCCATCGCGCCATCTTCCCCCCGTTAAATCTGGGGTGGATTGCCGCTTATACACCTGAGGAGTACGAGGTGGAGATCCTTGACGAGCACCAGCAACGACTTGACCTCGCCTCGATTAATTCGGAGGTCGTAGGTATCACAGTAATGACCTCCTTTGCGCCTAGAGCCTATCAGATCGCGGATGAACTAAGAAAACGCGGTCACATAGTAATTCTTGGGGGTATGCATCCCAGCGCTTTACCGGATGAAGCAGTAAAACACGCGGACAGTATTGTGGTTGGAGAGATGGAACCTCTTTGGCTCGAAGTCTTGGAAGATATGAAAAAAAATGAGCTCAAGACTGTGTACCAAATTCCTGAACGCCCGCATCTGACTGGACTTCGACATCCACGGAGAGATTTATGGCGGGCTAAGGATTATTTGGTTCCGCAGACGGTGCAAACCACCCGCGGTTGTCCTTATGCCTGTTCATTCTGTGCGGTATCGAACTTCTTTGGACATACCTATCGTCTTCGGCCGGTGCAAGATATAATAGCGGAAGTCAAGAATCTGCCCGGAAAACTCATCTCTTTTGTGGATGACAATATCATCGGCCATCCTCAGTATGCCAAAGAACTCTTTACTGCATTGATCCCTTTAAAAAAGTCCTGGTTTGGGCAGGCCTCGATTAATTTTGGGAAGGATCCCGAGTTGCTCCGACTGGCTGCCAAAAGTGGATGTATTGGCGTTTTTATCGGTCTGGAATCGGTCTCTGACGCCAATCTTCGATCCATTGGGAAAGGGATTAACTTAAGTACTGATCGGGAGAAAGCTTTAAAGAACATTAGGTCCCATGGGATTAGTGTTGAGGGGGCATTTATCTTTGGATTTGATGAGGATGATGAAGAGGTATTTCAAAGGACAGTGGAATATGCCGAAGATCTTAGGTTGGAAGGCGCTCAATTTGGTGTATTAACCCCTTTTCCGGGCACCAAACTTTTCGAAGAGATGGAGAAAGAGAAGCGGATATTGAACTATGATTGGAGCAACTATACCGTCAATCGTGTCGTTTTTCAACCCAAAGGGATGTCCGTTCAACGGTTACAAGATGGCGTGGACTGGGCATATCAAAGATTCTTTTCCGTGGGTTCGATTTGGCGTCGAATTGGCCTAATCCATCCCCATGTATCATGGTTATGGTTGTTTAATCTCATATCTCGATCACGCGTTAGGGAGTATGTTAAACGCCATCGGGCCGAGTTTGTCTGGAATTAGTTTTAAAAGGGAGGATTTGTAAATAATTACCAAGCGGCGCTCATGAATACAGTATATCTACATCAACCGCCTTGTTTTTCATAGTGCGAAACATATAAGATAGTAGATAGTTATCATCCGGTAATTACCGGCATTATGACAAGAGGGACGGTTAGGACGGTTGTCCTTGCCAATTACCCTGATTCATGTATTAAAGGGAGGCGCCGCCGATGAAGAACTTTCTATCAAGGAAAGCGATGGCCATAAATCCTTCGCCGACACTGACCATTGATGCTAAAGCGAAAGAGCTTGTTTCCAAGGGAATTGATGTGGTGGGATTCGGAGCTGGTGAACCTGATTTCGATACGCCTCAATCCATAAAGGCCAGCGCATATCGGGCTTTGGAGGCTGGCCAAACCAAGTATACACCAGCATCAGGTACACTCGATTTGAAGAAGGCGGTCTGTGCAAAACTCCTTCGTGATCAGAACCTTCGATATGAGCCGAAGAATGTGATCATTGGATGTGGCGCAAAGCACGTACTTTATAATCTATTTCAAGTTATATGTGATTCTGGTGATGAGGTGATTTTACCGACGCCATATTGGGTCTCCTACAGTGAGCAAGTGAGTCTGGCCGACGGTAAGCCGGTGATCGTCCCTACTCAGGAAGCCGCTGGGTTTAAATTGAGCCCCGAGGAGTTTCGGGCAGCTATTACTCCCCGGACGAAAGCCATTGTCTTAAACTCTCCGAGTAACCCGACAGGAACTGTCTATACCCGTGAGGAGCTTCAAGGATTGGCTGATGTGGCGGTGGAAAAGGGCATTATCGTTGTCTCCGATGAGATTTATGAGAAACTAATCTACGATGGGGATAAGCATATCAGCATCGCAGAGTTGGGCGCCGAGATTAAAGATCTGACGTTTATTGTCAATGGTGTCTCTAAAACGTTCTCAATGACCGGATGGCGTATCGGATATGGGGTGGGTTCGGCCGAGATCATTAAAGCCATGTCGGACCTGCAAAGCCATAGTACATCCAATCCCACAACGTTCTGCCAGACTGCAAGTATCGAAGCGCTGGTGAACCCTCCCTCAGAAGTCGAATCGATGGTGGCTGAGTTCGAAAAGCGGCGAAATTATATGGTCGAACGTATCCAGGGTATTTCGGGACTGCGTTGCAACAAACCCGCCGGCGCCTTCTACGTTTTTGCAAATATCGGGGAATTGATCGGTAAGAGTTACAATGGCCGAATCATTACCGATGGCGATGTTTTGGCAGAGTTGCTCCTCGAACAAGTTAATGTGGCTGTTGTTCCGGGAAGCGGCTTCGGAACTCCGGAATATATCCGCTTATCCTATGCGATTTCGATGGAACGGATTAAAGAAGGTCTCGACCGTATCGCCCGTTTTGTTGAGGATATTCAATAAATTAGAAAACAATTCAAAAAACCCCGGGTTTTTGAACCCGGGGATTTTTTTGATGCCCCATTGATGTCCATTGATGTAGGGAACAGTCGCGACTGTTCCCTACATCAACCCATCAACATCAACCCATCAACATCAACCCATCAACATCAACCCATCAACATCAATACATTATGTTTATCATTATGTTTATTGAACCCGTTTGATTGATACCACGCGGGTTGTTACCCGAAACGTTCGTATAAACGAAGGAATTCCTGACCGATTCGGGTCCAGCGATATTTTCGTGCCCTCTCCAACCCTTTGACGGTCATCATTCCTCTGAGAGACTGATCGTTCAGGGCTTTATAGATAGCCTCGCATAAGCCCATGGTATCCCTGGGGTGAATCAAAATGGCGGCATCGCCTACGACTTCCGGTATGGATGATTGATTAGAAGCAATGACAGGAATACCTGAAGCCATCGCCTCCAGAGGCGGAAGACCGAAACCTTCGTAGAGCGAAGGATAGACAAAGAGATCGGCAGCATTATAGAAGAAAGGAAGGTCGACATCGGGGACAAACCCCGGAAAGATGACATCGTCTTGAAGGTGTAGATAACTTACTAGATTTTGAAGATCCTCACGGTGCCGTCCGTCCTCACCGGGAATAATCAACTGTTGTCCTTCTGGGAGATCTCGGTATACTTTACTGTATGCCCAAATGAGTTGAGCAACGTTTTTTCGAGGATTTAATCCCCCAATATAGAGAAGGTACGGATGGCGAATTCCGTATTTTCGGCGCAAATAGGTTTGGGCATCGGTTTTTGAACGTCGTCGATAGATAGGACTTGGCGCTGAGGGAACTACAATGACTTTTTCCGGCGAAGTGTGAAAAAGATGGAGAATATCTTGGCGGGCACATTCGGAGACTGTCACAATAAGAGCAGCTTTATCAACGATCTCAGGCATTTCATCGATAAAGCGTTGGAGATAGGTTCGGCGAACCATCTCCGGCATGATATAGGGGATTAGATCATGAATGGTGACAATAACCGGAACCGTAATCTCTTTTGGGAAACGAAGACCGTTTTGGGGTAAATGATATAGGTCGACATTCTCTGAATAGAGCCACTTTGGAATAAGGCTTTCTTCTTCCTGATCCACCTTTCCGATGGACTGATGGGTGAAGGTTTTGGGAAATGGGATCTCGGCAATCGATTGATCGGGCCATAAAAAAGTGAATTGATGAGCCGCCCTCAAGTGGCCGAAGGCTTTGATTAGGGAATACGTATAGTTGCCAATTCCCGTTCCTTTAGACCATTTTGCGGTACGCGCATCCATCGCTATCTTCAATTGACGATCCCCTCCGCTTTATTATCCATCGTGCGGCTGATAGGAGTGTTGGGAATGCCCAGGGGATTCCAGGGAATTCTTTGAAGTTCCGCTCTCCTATTCCTGTCATAACCAGACAACCGGTTCCTCCGGAATGCAAGCCCGTCAGGACATCGATTAGCGTATCTCCAATCATGTAGCAGTTATTTAAATCCAGATTGTAGGAACAGGCTGCTTTCTGCAGCAAACCAACCTCCGGTTTTCGACACTTGCATCTTCTGCGATAATTTGAGGAACGTCCATAGGGATGATGGGGACAGTAATAAATAGCATCCAATTCACATCCGCGTTCAGTTAACAGTTGAATCATGCGACGATGAACCTTATGAATGGCTTCTTCACGGAATAGCCCGTGGGCAACTCCGGCTTGATTAGTTATGACGATCAAACGATAGTTATTTCGGCGTAAGATTCGTAAAGCTTGATCCACGCCTTTGATTATTCTCACATCATTTGGGCTGTTGAGATAGGGAAGGTATTCAATGAGCGTGCCATCACGATCTAAAAAAACAGCCTTAGACATTTGAGCCTCCAAAGAGAGTCAATTCCACCAAAGAACAGATCAAATGCCCTGCGACGAGATGAGCTTCTTGAATTCTCGGCGTGTCTTTTGAAGGAACGATAAGCGCAATGTCTACAAGATTAGCAAGTTCCGTTCCATTTTGACCGGTCCATCCCACAGTCATAATTTTTTTCTTCTTTGCTAACTCAACAGCTTGCAGTATATTGGGGGAACTACCGCTGGTGCTTAAAAAGATGATGAGATCGTTGGGGGAGGCAATGCTTTGAATTTGGTGGCTAAAGATCGAATCATAACCGAAATCATTGGCGATGGCTGTGGTTAATGCTGTATTAACCGTGAGGGATAAGGCGGGGAGGGAAGGACGGTTAATCTTGTAGCGGCCCATAAACTCAGCAGTCAAATGCTCTGCCTCTGAAGCGCTGCCGCCGTTTCCACAGAAGATCACCTTGCCCTCGTGTTGATATACACGGATGATCTCTTCGGCTATTCGACCGATGGTGTGGGCTTCTTTATATCCGAAATGGAGAAGCACCTGAGCGCTCTCGGAAAGATTTTCCATGATGAGATCATTGTGACTTGACATGTAATCACCTCGCATATTCAAAAAAATGTAAAGCTTTGGGAGGGGGGCGATTATTTTGCTAACCAAGTGGTTAAGCCACGCTCTTCAAATCGGAAGGGGACCATCTCCCAACCGGTCTTTTTGATTGCTTCGATGATATGATGCTTGCGTTGAAAGGGACAGTAGAATAGAACATGCCCTCCACCACCGGCTCCTAAAAGTTTGCCGCCGAGAGCTCCCTTGCTTTTTGCTGCGTGATAGAGTTCATCAATGGATTCATCGGAGATACCCTGTGCAAATTGTCGCTTAATCTGCCATGCTTCATGAAGCAAGTCGCCAAAATCAGAACATTTCCCAAGTAAAAGCGCCTTTTTCATGGCATAGGCCAGTTCTTTCATCTGACTTAAAAGAGCGAATTGCCGTTCTTGTCGGTGGAGGTAATTGTCGATCTGGCTTTCTATGATGCGTCCGGAGAGCCTTGTTTTCCGATTGGTACATAACACCAGTTGATATTGGAGTTCATCTTGAACTTCCATGGTTAAGCGAATGGGTTCGACAACGGTTTCTCCATTGCGAAACTCGATAAGATTAAATCCTCCAAAAGCTGCAGCGAATTGATCCTGTTTGCCTCCTTTGATTCCAAGATCAAAACGCTCGATTTCATATGCTAAATCTGCAACTTCATATAGCGTCAGTGATAGATTCAGCCAACGCCGGAAGACTCCCAACAATGTAACGATCATGGTTGAAGATGATCCGAGGCCGCTGCCGGGAGTTGCATCGCTATGAGTAAAGAGGGAGAACCCATTGGAACCGCCATGAAGCCGTTTGATTACAGCCTTCACCAGATCCAGCTCGCCATCGAGAGCGATGTTCTGTGCAGAAAAGAACTTCGAGATGATTCCATAATCTAAAGATTCCAAGGCGATCTCCGTATCCAAACGTGGAGTTAGCGTTGAAAAACAATAGCGATTAATCGTTGTGCTGAAGACCACACCACCGTGTTCGGATAAGAAGGGTTCGACATCGGTTCCACCACCAGCAAAACTTATTCGCAGCGGCGCGCGACTTCTAATGAACAATGGCGTATCCCTCCGACTTTTTGGTATGGTTTCAGATGTTGTTCTTTGGCAACCTTTTAATATTGAATTTCGATTGTTACTTCCTTTCTGGTGGGATATTGTATGAGAGCAGTGGCGATGTTGGTACTAAAAAGCGGGCACATATCCCGGGTTGCTCCATATAATGGAGGTAAACGTATGGAGGGAGGGGCGGAAAGCAGGTGGAGAGAGAGAGGAATATACGTGTTTTTCGGGATGACCTCACAGCCTACCAACAGGTTAGGGAGGTCCTTGCGGATTATCCATTAAATCCGATATCCATCAGAAACCAAGGGAAGACGTGGGTAGCTCAGACTGAACAGGGCAATTTTCGGGTGGAACGATTTAACCATTCGATTCCAGAGTTCTTTTTCGTCTTGGCATCCATTGAATATTTAGAGTCCAAAGGGTGCTCCGCCTTCCCCGAGATTTGGTTGAACATCAATGAGCGGCCTTTGACTGAGAAGCAATACGGGCTTTTTTTTGTCACAGAATATCCAGATGGGCAGGCAGTTGATGTTCAAGAGATTGATGTTCTTACACGTATGGTTAGAAACTTAGCTGATCTTCACCGCCTATCCGTCGGTTTTACACCGCCGGAGTTGCTGCAAAATATTCGACAGGATTGGGGAGATTGGGAGGAAAAGTGGCAATACCGCTTAGATGAGCTCTATCGGTTGGGTGAGGAAGCGCAGCATCGACGGGGTGATTTTGATAAAGAGTACCTTAAAGGATTGGATGATGCTTTGCGCGATGGAGTGGATGCTCTTGAAACATTAAAACGATTGGGATTTCGACAAATCGTTGAGGTGGAGAGGGCTCGAGGCGGTTTGTGCCACCGAGATTATCGTCCAATCAATCTTTTGGAGAAGGATGATGGATACTGGCTTTTGGACTTTGATGACTTCGCAGGCCAATCCCATTTAGAGGATATTGCCCGTTTGATAAAAGAGGTAGGAGGTTGGGATGCTGACCGAATCAATTATATCTTAAATGAATACCAAAAAATTTACGCCATTGCTCCTGAGGAAAAGGAGGCGATCTTTGCCTATCTGAAGCTTCCTAGCGATCTGTGGAGAATTGCCCGGAACTATTATGTGAAGGGTAAACCTCAGAAACGAAACCTCAAAGGAGTGTTGAATGAGATGAAAGATAAAAAGCGTTGCTTCCACCAATTGGCCCATCCCAGAGATATTCGCATGAATGTCGAGGAGCTTCCGTGGATGTGGAGTATTCCACCGGAACCTACACCTATCGGTGCAGTGGATGACTATTGGAATGCATGGAACAAGCAGATGTTTCACACGCCTGCAACCCTATATGGGCCGGATGCTTCACAGCAACCCATCGAACCGATGCTTCATCCAGAAACTGAAAACACCATTGCTAACTGGCTAAATAATTTAGAATCAAATTATTCCGCCGTTAGTCAGCAGGACGAAGTTGGAATCGTTCATCCAGTGGGAGACTCAATGTTTTCAATGGAGGATCCAGAGCCGGAAAAACATATTCTTTCAATGGACGTTCATGTGCTGGAAGAGCCTACACCATCAATAGTAAGCGATGAAGAACAGGCAGATGAAGTTGGAGATAAAACCGATGAATCATCAATACAAATCCAAATGGAATCTGACGACGATATAACCGATATTGATCGATTGCCCGAATTCACCGTTGCAGAAGAGTCCCGAGCTATCATGGGCAAGATTGAGTCGACGGTAATAAAGTGGAAGCCCTTCCCTAAAAAATAATAATGGGGGGATATTCCCTGATTAACATAGATTCGGCTCCTCATGCAGAGACCCGCTTTCGAATGATCTATCCTTATCTCGGTGAGATTGATTCGGATGACGGTGACAAGCTGTGGGTATTTTGGCCACCGGACGGAGCAACGGATCTCCAATGGGATGCGGCGATTTATAAGCATATTTCCATGCGCAACTGTGATTTGGTCATTCCGCGGAAAACACCCCCTCCTGCAGTGGCGAGACTTTTTGATCGTCGCTTGATTTTTTCTGCACCAAGCATTGGAGGCCCAGTAAACCTGGGGTGTTTAGAGGATTGTACTCAAATTGCACAGTTTTTGGCCTCATTTCACCGGGATGTTCATGGTTTTGTGCCGGAACCTCAACGGAATAGAGGAGATGATCTGCTGGTTCGCTGGAAGCGGCGTAAAAGACGCTTGACTGAGTTTGTTCGAATTGCTGAACATCGAAGTAGCCCGGGATTGATTGATAAATTTTTGTCTCGAATTCAAAATGAACTTATGGAGCAGGTGGATAACGGGTTGCGATCGTTATCGAAGAGTTTATATCCGAATCTTATAATGGATAAAGGATGCGTCTGTTTTTATCATTATTCGAAGGAGCTGTTTTGGAGAAAAGGCGCGAAGGTTGCTCCATGGACCTTTACGGGTTGCGTATGGGATATTCCTGTCGTTGATCTTTATCGTTTTCTGTATCATCTGACATCCTATAGCGGGTATTCGGTGGTTTGGATCGAAAAGAGTATCGAGGCCTACGAGAGAACTCGTCCATTATCTAATGAAGAAAAACCAGTATTAAAATCATTGTTCCTCTTTCCGGAACGCGTATATCGGATCTTTTCGACATATTATTTAACCCGCAGAGAATGCTCTCATCGACGGTTGCTTCAAAGGTTAATCAATGAATGGGGACGATCAGATGAGCGTTTAATGCAACGATTTCTGTAAAAAAAGGGTTGACCTTATGGTTTGTTTATGCTAATATTACTTCTTGCCGGTAGCAATTGCCGCCGGAAAACACCGAAACGATTTTGCGAGAGGAAAAGGAAGACGCATTAGCGAATCGGCAAAAAAG